>ERZ1673702.199-NODE-199-length-98478-cov-10.445506_pt1 | contig 98478 bp, 82 predicted proteins | sample MGYA00580232_ERZ1673702 | MGnify/ENA primary metagenome ERZ1673702 (study PRJEB41218, sample SAMN15661792) | gut metagenome | host: Homo sapiens | place: Canada: London | collected 2015-08-20/2019-03-30 | study: EMG produced TPA metagenomics assembly of... | reverse complement strand
CAAGGTAGTACCGCAGGCACACGCATATGTAATTGAAAGACTCGGAACATATCATGTAACTTGGTCAACTGGTTTGCATGTAAAAATTCCGTTCATCGACAAAATTTCAAAAAAAGTTTCACTAAAAGAGCAAGTAATCGACTTCCCTCCACAGCATGGAGTGAATAAAACGATACCTTCTTCTAAATCTTAAAAAGCAAGTGTATATCATAAAATTGAAGATAATCAATAACAATTACTTATTTAATATTTTTAACATCTGAGCCGTTGGGCTCTTTTTTTATGCCCTTTTGACGGTGTAATCAACAAAAGTGTGAAATCAAAATTCTATAGAAAAAATGAAAGAGTTGCACACTGTGGATATTTTGATATATCTGAAATGTATAAGCCTGTGCATTTAATATGATCAGACCGTCATATACTGAGCAGTACGCAAAATAATGTGATAGGACTGATACTTAATCCATACTTTGATATGATGCCTTGGAGTATGTTTTGTTTTTTTATGCTATTCATTCGTTTTACTAAAGTGAATATTCATTGAATTTTCACTTTAGCCGTTGACAAAGTGAGAAAAATGGATATAATTATAATCGTAGAACTATAATTTATTTGGAGGAACACCGATATGAATTTTGAAACGGAAAATATTGAATTCAAATCCGGATTCACCGAAGAAATATATAAAGAGGTTATCGCATTCGCAAATACAGACGGCGGCGTTTTATATATTGGTATTGATAATGACGGAAACGCTGTCGGCTTGAACAACGTTGATGACGAATACACTCGTATTACTAACGGAATTCGTGATGCTATTCTTCCTGATGTTACAATGTTCGTGAAATACACTTTTCAGGAAAACAAAGTTGTTCGCATCACAATCAGCGAGGGTACAAATAAGCCGTACTACCTGCGATCAAAGGGCTTAAAGCCAAACGGTGTTTATGTCAGACAAGGCACTTCAAGCGTGCAAGCGTCAAGTGAACAAATCCGTCAAATGATTAAGGACAGCGACGGCGACGATTTTGAATCAATGCGTTCACTTGAACAAGAACTGACTTTCGCTTCTGCCGCTGCTGCATTTGAGAGTTATGGCGTTGATTTTTCGGAAGAAAAATACTTGGCTCTCGGTATGATTCATAAAAACGACGGATTGTTTACCAATTTGGCACTGCTTATGTCAGATCAGTGTCAGCATTCAATCAAAGTTGCCGTGTTCGGCGATGACGAAAACACTACTTTTAAGGATAACAGAGAATTCAAGGGCTCTATATTTAAACAAATTGATGAAGCGTTTCGTTATATTATGCTGAGCAACCGCACATCTTCTGTTTTCAAAGGCCTTGAACGCATAGATAAATCCGATTATCCCGAAGCCGCTTTGCGTGAGGTATTGCTCAATTCGGTTGTTCACCGTGATTACAGTTACAGCGGAAGTATTATCATCAACATCAACGATAAGCAGATGGAATTTGTATCTATCGGCGGACTTCTTCCCGGTTTAACGGCTGATGATATTCGCAGTGGCATTTCTCAGCCGAGAAACAAAAATCTTGCTGAGGTATTCCACCGCCTAAAGCTTATTGAAGCTTACGGAACCGGCATAAGAAGAATTTATAAATTGTATGAAAATTGTTCCGTTCAACCTTGTATTGAGGTAACACATAACACATTCAAAATGATTTTGCCGAATATGAGTGTTGCCGAGCCGTTGGCGGTCAAGACTTATTTAACTCCGCAAAAGGAACAAATTCTTGATTTCATTTCCAAAAAGGGACAAATAACTGAGGTTGAAATTATGAACTTGCTTGGTGTTAAAAGAACAAGAGCATACACTGTTGCTAAGCAAATGTGTGATGAAAATTTGATTATCGTAGTTGGTAGAGGTAAAAACAAAAAGTATTTGCCTAAAGAGTGAGCAAAATATCATTTGATAATAAGTTTAATATTACTGATTTTGTTGACCTTGTATAAACGAAAAAACTGATTAGCAAAAAGAAAAGCTTTCGAGTTATTTGATAAAAAAGTGCTTAGTTACATTGCGTGAAACTTGTAATATGCAATTAATGATGGTCATTTTACAAATTTGAGATAGGGAGACTATGTAGATTACTTAAATTGAAATTGCACAAAAGTTGTTGTGAATGTTACAATATATCCCTTGTTTTACTTTTAAACAATCCCTGGAATCTTTTTATGTGAATAACACTATGATAACTGGAGATTCGGATATTAAAATACAATTAATTTTAAAAATTAAAATAGTAGATATTTATGATTAGATATTGATATGATTATTTAAAAATGACACGAGTCCATAGAAAGTATTATAAGAAAGAAAAGTTCATATGATAGATACACTTGGGAATTCGATAATTTAAAGTTATTAATTGAAGCATTTAAACGGAACTTGAAACTAAATGACCACACCACAGTACGGCTTACTCCAACGTGGTCATTTTTGTATTACACCTCTACTCATAAGTGATTTTAGTAAACTCTTCAACTTCAAATTTCAATTTATTATCATACTCCTGTGGGGGAAAATAGTAACAGAGGTGAGAATAATGGATGCAACAGAAAAAAATTAAATTCCTGTTAGATGAAAAAGGTTGGTCTGCCTATCGGCTGTCAAAAGAATGTGGATTATCCGCTAATACTATTCTCACTATGTTAAAACGCAACTCTGTTCCATCTATAACAACATTAGAAGCTATATGCAAAGCATTTGGTATAACTATCTCTGGATTTTTTGCAGATGGCGAATTGATTGAAGTTCCGACGATACACGAGAATTGTTAAATTATTGGTCAACACTATCGCAGCGACAAAAAGAAAATTTACTAAATTTCATTAAAAACTATGACAAATAAAAAACGAGGTTGCCCGCAATGGACAACCTCAAATTTTTCTAGTTTCATTTGTATTTTTTCTACCATCCAGACAACCCTATCCTTTTGAGATACTACTTTGAATTGTTATATGTTTTAACCTTATGTTATTCGCAAATGCATAGTTATTAATTTTGACTTCTTTTGCTAATATTTTAACCTCACATAAATTTTTGCACCATGCAAACGCATAGAAATCTATATTTTTAACACTATCCGGAATTGTTATTTTTTCAATTTTATTACAGCAAGCAAAAGCAGTTTTCTCAATACTTATTACGCTTTTAGGTATTACGATATCCGTAATATTTTCACAACCCAAAAATGCCTCACTTCCTATGATTCGTACAGAATCTGGGATAATTACACTTGGCTCGGGGTCAATAACTTTTATTAATACACCATTTTCAATTAAATAATCCATACCGCAAACTCCTTATATCTTTTTGATTATACAATAACATTTCCTGTGTACCAAAAACATCCCATATCATTTGATATATTTATTTTGCAAAAAGAAATCGGATGATTTCAAATTAAATTTAAAAGAGAATGAATATGTCAAAATTAATTATCATTATTGTTGGAGTTCTTATGTTTGTATTGGGATATAATTTTGAAAATCCGATTATTATGTTTTTCGGAGCAGTTTTCATTGCAACCGGTATTCTGTTTGTATTAAGCACAATCGCAGGTTACGGTAAATCACAAAAGAAAAAAGACAAAATTGAAAGAGAAATATTCGAGCAATTCCATGAGGGTATGACAAGACGAACAAGATATGATTTGAATAAGCGTATTATGAATGACTAAATTAACAAGGATATACAGGACAATATAGCAAAAGGCATTAACAGATCATCGAGAAAGAAGTAGAATTTACTGAAATTTTCATAAAACTATTGCGAATTTTATGCATAAATGTTAAAATTATAACGGAGATGATAGTATGTGCGCTATGCAGCCGAAAAGCTGTTGATTATGAATATTCTTGATATTCTCAAGAAATATACTGACAAAAATCACAGGCTCAGTTAGAAGGAAATCGTTGAAATTCTTGATAACGAATATGATATGAAAACCGACAAAAAATCAGTTAAGCGAAATCTTATGAATCTGATTAAGTTCGGTTATGATATCGAATACAGCGAATCTCTGAGGGTTTATAAAATTAAACATGGTAAAGAAATTGAGAGCCTTATTCTCTCCGACTTCTATCTGAACCGTGATTTTTCCGATGGAGAGCTGAGATTGCTTATAGACAGCCTGATGTTTTCGAAGTATATTCCGTATGCCATATATATGGAGCTTGTTGAAAAGCTTGAGGGACTTTCTAATATCTATTTTCGGTCACGGGTAAAGTATATATCTACTTTTACAGATGATTCAGTGGATAACAAACAGCTTTTCTGTACTATTGATGTTTTAGACGAGGCAATCAGTAAAAAAACAAGTATCTTTTTTGTATTATGAATACGGAACGGACAAAAAGCTCCATTACCGCAAGCGACCCGACCGAAGTGTCAGAGAATACATAATCAATCCGTGTCAGATGGCGGCGAAGGAAGGCAAATACTACCTTATCTGCAATTATGATAAATATAACAATATATCAAATTACAGGATTGACCGAATTGCCGAAATAAAACTCCTTGATGCTCTGGCAAAGCCCTTTGAAAAACTTGACGGTGCAGAAAAGCAACGGCTGAACCTTAGTCAATATATGGGAGAGAATATTTATATGTTCTCAAGTAAAACTGTTCGAGTTAAATTCCGAATTACCAAACCGATGATAAGCGACGTAATAGATATGTTCGGAAATGATGTAAGATTTACGGATGAAACAGACTCTTTTGTCACTGTCACAGCCAATGCAAACGAAATGTCAATGCTTCAGTTTGTCAAAAGCTTTGCGCCTGATGTGGTGGTTCTGGAGCCGAAGCAGTTGAGAGATAAGATTAAAAATGACCTGGAAAGATCGTTGAAAAATATAAAATTTAAAGGAGTACATAGTTATGGAATACAAAAATGCATTAGGATTTTTACTTTATAGTTATTTTGGATTTGACGGGGGAACTAAAAAAATTGAAGATAACAAAAACGAAATCCCAACATATTGTGCTAAGCGTGCGTATTTAGATTTAGCCCGTACGGTTGAATTTAAATACTCCACATCAAAATTAGATAAAATGGAAAAGAAAAACTCTCCACAAAATGAGAAAGATGAAGCGAAAGCCTTTAAAAAAGAAAAAGAAAAGCTTATAAGTGGAATATGTAAAAGTATGCTTGGTGATACTGATGGCAAAAAGTGCAACAATAATGATTTTAAGAAATGGCATGAAAAAAAGTGTGAAGAAATTAAAGAAAAAATGAATAAGGCAACTTACGATACAAATAAATTCATTATCAATGAGGAATCTTTTACAATAGGTCAATCACAAAAGTGGCTGAATATGACTCTGAAATATTTATGGCTACTAAATATTTTGCCGGATGGCTTGAATGAAGAATACTTGCATATTCCTGTTGACAGTTACATAATAGAGGCTGTTGGTGCTAAAAAAGATAATTATCAATACGGTCTAGAATTAGAGAGGCCTATATCAAAATCATCTTGGAGTGCTTGGGACAATTATAATAAGTATAGGGGCTTTCAGAATGAAGTTAAAAAAGTGATTAAAGAAAAGTATAATTCTCTTACTCCTATTGAGTGGGAGTCTCTTGCTTGGATTGAAGTAGCAAAAAACAAATCATCCGATTAAGCGGATATATTTGATATTCATTTTATGAGGTGATTGTATGTACGCTCCGCCGCCGAAAAAAATGCTGATTATAAATATCCTTGACATTCTCAAAAAATATACAGACGAAAACCACAGGCTCAGCCAGAAGGATATAATTGAGATTCTCGACAAAGAATACTGTATGAAAATCGACAGAAAGTCGGTCAAGCGCAACCTGATGAACCTGATTGAATTCGGGTACGATATTGAGTACAGTGAGTCAATAAGACTGGTAAAGGATAAAAACGGCGAGGAAGTGGAAACCAAAATACTGTCCGATTTTTATCTCAACAGATCCTTTACGGACGGCGAGCTGCGACTTTTAATAGACAGCGTCTTGTTTTCAAACCATATCTCATATTCGCAGTGCAGGGATCTTGTCGAAAAGCTTGAGGGACTTTCAAATATTTACTTCAGGTCAAGGGTAAAGCACATTCGCAATCTGCCTGAGAATCAGCCGTCAAACAGCGAGCTGTTTATGACCATTGAAACGCTTGATAAGGCTATAAGCCGAGGGTTGCAGGTTTCGTTTACATACAACTCATATGACATTGACAAAAAGCTTCATCCTCGCAAGAACAGCGAGGGAGAGGTGCGCAACTACATTATAAATCCGTACCAGATTGTTGCTACAAACGGTAGGTACTATCTTATCTGTAACTATGACAAGTATGACAGTGTTTCGCACTATCGCCTCGACAGAATCACAAATATTAAGCTTCTCGACACACCTGCAAAGCCGCAGAGAAAGGTCAAGGGAATCGAAAACGGACTTGACCTGCCCAAGCACCTCGCCGAGCATCTGTATATGTTTGCAGGCGAAAGCGTAGCTGTGAAATTCATCGCAAAAAGGTATATCGTGACCGATGTTATCGACTGGTTCGGCAAGGATATAAAATTTTCGGACGCAACAGATGATGAGGTCACGGTGACGGTCAAGGTAAACCCGATTGCCATGAAAATGTGGGCACTGAAATATTCAAAGCATATCAGGGTCATTTTTCCACAAAGCCTTGTTGACGAAATTAAGGCTGATATTGATTTTGCTAAGAAAAATTATGAATAAAAAGGAGTAATTATTGATGAAACAAATTAATTTAAACGAAGTTAACTGCTGGATTATTAATCTTATGCCATTTCCTAAGGATGAAAGATATTCATCTGAGGTTTTGCCTTTTCAACAAGAATGCATTAAAAATAATATTTTTGGTATGGGTTGGGCGACAAAAATAATTGACGAAATTGCAGACAACGAAGAGCTTACTGAAGAAAACAAAGCAAAGTATGAATCAATGGTTGAAATAGACCGTCCTCAATACAAAGAATCATATAAGTCTGCACTTAAAATGTACCAAAACATTGCTGACGGCGATTTAGTGATAATGCGTCTGAAAAATTCTCATTTCTATTTAGGCAGAGTTGATGGCAAGGCAAAGTATATTCAAAGATTTTCTGTTAATGGTGCTAATAGGCTATCATGGGGATGTAATGTAAAGGAATGGTTTGAATTTGAAAATGAAGAAGAATTACCATCTGATATAATTGGAAGATTTTCACAAAGATATCATTCTACCATTCAGAGAGTTGCAAATAATAAATTAAAAATTATGATAATTGCATCTTATGAAAGAGCATCCAAGACTACGGAATTTAATATACCGAAGCCCTTGTTAAATCAAGATAATTTTGTAACGAGTTTAAACTATATGGAGTTGGAGGACCTCGTTAGTCAGTTTATTTATGAAAGGCATTATAAAGAGGGATATATTTTATTGCCCTCTTCCTGTAAAATTAACAAACAAAATTACGAATTTAGCTTTGTAAGCGTAAATAGAAATCCTATAACCTGCCAGGTCAAAAATCAAAGTGACGACATTATTCCAAATGAATATAATGATGAAAAGAGTTATGATAAAATCTATCTTTTTTCAGGAAAATGGAAAGACGAGGATATTGATAAATATAGAAAAGAGTATGCCGGCACAAATATTTATATAATTAGTAAAGAAGAATTGTATAATGAGTTAATGAAAAATTCATATCTAAAAGCTAAACTTGAAAAATTCTATGATATATAATTGCTCAGGAATTTGTTATGCTTGTAGGACAAACAATAATATTTTCGGCGCAATCTGCGGAGATATTTTGGGTTCAACATTTGAGTTTGAAGAAAAGAAATACAATAATATTTCAGAAATTGATTTGTTTAGAGACGGGAGTCATTTCACCGATGACACTGTGTTGACCCTCGCTGTTGCTGACTGGTTGTTACATGATCTGAATGATTATGAAAATGATGATTGCTTTAAAGAAAAGTTAGCAAAAAGAACGGTTGATTATGTTTGCAGAAAATATAAAAATCAATCATTGGGCTACGGATTTAATTTTTGGCAATGGTGCAACAAAGCCTATCTGATTGATGAATACGAACCTTATAACAGTTTTGGAAACGGTTCTGCAATGAGAGTAAGTCCCGTTGGGTGGTTTTTTGACACTATGGAAGAAACTATGCGTTTTGCAAAGTTGTCTGCTGATATAACTCATAATCATCCAGAAGGAGAGAAAGGAGCAATGTGCATTGCCGCCGCAATATTTCTTGCAAGAAACGGAAAATCAAAAAGTGAAATTAAGAAATATATAATTCATACATTTGGTTATTCCGAACTGAATTTATCAGTTGAAGTATTGCGTGAAAAAAGTAATTATAGCGTAACTTGCCAGGATACAGTTCCTTTGGCAGTTGCTGCTTTTTTAGAAAGTACCGATTTTGAATCAGCCATAAAACTTGCAATTTCATATGGAAGTGATTCAGACACAATTGCTGCCATGTCAGGAAGCATCGCAGAAGCTTACTATAAAGAAATTCCTTTATATATTGCAGATTTTTGTAAGTGTAAACTTGATAAACATGCGGCCTTCTTGTGCAAAGAATTTTTTGATATCGTAAACAAACACAATCTACAAATCATACAATAAATAGTTTCAAGCCATAAAAAATTTCGTCGCCGAACCTCAATTTTTGTAGTAAGCCGGAGTGCCGTAACCAAATATTTCGTAATGACCTGGAATCAAGTAGTAGGCTACCCATTAGTTGAGCAGCCGACCTCTCACACCACCATGCGTACCGTTCGGTACACGGCGGTTCAATAATTTGAGTGCAGTGCCTTGTATCTGCGGAGTATGTCATCATATCCCACTAATGCAGGCTTTGTCAATAAAAGTGTGTAAGTTTTTTTAGAAAATAGATAATTGATGTTTTTGTACGCCTTTGGAGTGGAGCGGAGCGCAACGAAAAAGGCGTACAAAACGGCGTCAGATTAGGTGCTCGTATTTCTCAATACGGGCTTTAATTTTGTCGTTTGTTGCGAGTTGATTTCTGACCATAGCCCAGTTTTGTACCTTGCTTCCGTTCCATTTTTTGTAAAGCTCCGTTATCCTGAGATAGAGCAATTTGAGCAATGCATTTTCGTTTGGAAAAGCACCTTTTTGGTGACCTTTCTAAAGTTCAAATCGATGCTTTCAACCGCATTAGTTGTATACATAACCTTACGAACGGCACTGCCGTAATCGAAAAGCTGTTCTATATGGTTGAAATTTCGTTTCCACACGTCAACTGCTCCGGGAGATTGTGACCACTCCTGACAGAACTGCTCAAAGGCTTTTCGAGAGGCTGTAAGGCTCGGTGCTCCGTACACTTTCTTTATGCTTTGAGTGAATTTTTTGTAGTCCTTGCTTGGCACATATTTAATTGAATTTCGAATTAAATGTACGATACAACGCTGCACGACAACATCTTTAAATATCGCTTTTGACCGTCTTCAAGACCGGAAACACCGTCCATACAGATGAACAATACGTCCTCCACACCTCGTCCTTTTAGCTCGTAAAACAAAAAAGTTCTAATCTTCAGGTCAAGCTGACCGCCGACTACGCTTTCATTCATACAATTGGCAGAGCATTTCCTATTACGATTGATCCTGAGATAACAATCAAAACGGGTTCACAGCTTTACTATGGCGAGGCAAGCTCAAGCGGAAGAATAATCAATCACGGTCCATACTATCTTTCAAAAGACAATATGATGATTGGAAGAGCAATTAAGCTGTATGCTCTTGGTAACGGCGAAGAAATCATCAGTGCGAAGTATAAGTTTGAGGTGTCAAACAATGATGCTTTGTTTAACAGTAAAGATGATTCGCCTATAATTATCAATGCACATAAGCTGAATACATATAATTCAACAAACTGTACTTATGATTCAAAGGTTCTTGACTATGACTCATTAACATATGAGGATAACCGATATATCACATTTGACCTTACTAAACAGTATAAAGAGTGGTACTCAAATTCTGATACATCGGCAAACGGATTTGTGCTTGAAGCGTTTGATTCGATAGGTTCAAAACAGATTAATATTTATGAAGGTTCTCCTTCCTCTGTAACACCTGCCTTAATGCTCATCTATAAAGATTTTACAGGCATGGAGAGCAATCTCTCATACCACACAATCAATGTCGGCACTAACGCACAGGCGGCTGTATCGGATTACCTCGGCAACCTTGTAATTAACCAAACTTTGTATGAGGTAACAGGCTCAAGAATGCCGTTGAGCATTACTGCAACATACAACAGCATTAACAAAGATACAGCCTTTGAAAACGGTCCTGCAAGCGGTTACGGTTGGCAGTTCTCATTTAATCAGTATGTAAGAGAAGTGACTGACAAAAACCTTACCAAAGCAGGCTACAACTATATCTATACCGATGCTGACGGTACAGATCATTATTTCAAACTTGCAGAGGGTGAAACCGCAAAATGGGAAGATGAGGACAGTTTAGGTATTACGCTTACGAAAGACGAAAATAACATTTTCATTGATAACGGTTCAACAACACAAACTTACGAATCAACCGCAAACGGCGGCAAACTCCTCTCTGAAAAAGACGAACACAAGAATACTATTACATATACCTACACCGACGGTGACTTAACCAAAATCACAGACGGTTCGGGCAGAGAAGTTCAGTTAAAATACAAGAGCAGTACTAACGGCAAAAAGGTTATATCAAGAATTACAAAGCCCGACGGCACAAAAATTGATATTGGTTATTCAACGGGCAGAGATAAGGTTTCGTCAATTTCATTCAACGACGGTCTCACTTCACGATTTGAATATGACGATAATTATAACCTGATTTCAATTTCGGGTGTGTCCGACAGCTATATGAAATCCCTGCCGACACATAAATTCACTTACACAAACGGCAAGGTAACTAATATCACCGAATACGGTACTGACGGCACAGAGGGAAATCACCTTAACATAAGCTACAATGCCGACAATACAACCGTGTTTACTGATAAGCAAGGACACAGTGAAACCCATATTTTTGATAACAGTGGTTCAACTGTTTCTGTCCTCAATTCAAACGGTTATGCAACTTCGTCTGAAAATACAGGACTTGTAATTAACAACAGTGCAAACGCATACACTAAAAACTACATTACAGAGTCCTCACAGCAGACAGAAGTTGGCGGAGGCAAATATTACTTCGTGTCAAACGGCACAAAGGGCAGTACCGCAAGTAAAGGCGGTAAAGTAACAGTCGATAATTCTGCCGCAACAGAAGAGGACGGTTACTATCAGTACCTCGGAACAACTTCACTCAAGGTTGAAAACCCAACAAGCGAAGATAATGCCGCATTTTTTACAGGCTTTGCACATCAGTTCAAAGAAACAACTTTCAACGGCAAAGATGTAACTTTCTCCGCATATGTAAAGACAAAGAATGTAAAGCAAATTTACAGCGGCGGCTCAGTCGGAGCAATCCTTAAAGTTAAGTGCCTTGATTCATCAGGCAAGACTGTAAAAGAAATCAACAGTATCGGACTTACAGGCACACTTGATTGGCAGAGAATCAGCGTAACAGCAAATGTGCCGAGTACAACAGCGTCAATCCGTGTTTATGGATTGATAAGATATGCATCGGGTACAGCATGGTTTGACTGCATCCAGTTTGAAGAGGGTAATTGTGCCAACAACTTCAACGCTCTTCAAAACAGCGATTTCAGCTCAAATGACAACTGGCTCACAGAAGAAAACAAGAGCATTTCAGCTAACAACGGAACTGTAACAATAGGTGGTACAGCAGGTGCGGTTGATGATTCTAACACGGAATCGGTAACAGAAGAAACTACTACAGAAAGCAGCACCGAACCATCTACCTACACCAAAACAGTTACGGAAACTGCTCCAATGGATAGCATCACCACATATGATGATTACGGCAACGCAATCAAGTCTGAACAGGGATTTGTAGTCAGAGAAGTAAAGAAGACTTACGAAGTTGAATCTTCCGATACTTCAACCGATGAGGACGGCGATGATACAGATGATAGTACATCATCAAGTTATTCACTCGGCAACAAATATATCTATCAGAATGTAAAGGTAGATAAGGCAGGAGTATCATTCAAAATCGACGGTACTGCAAAAGCAGAGTCTGTTCCGCTTTCAAACGAAAACAGGACCTTTGGCATTGCACTCAATATTTACTACAAAAATAACAGCACTCCCGAAATGCACTATCAGGAATTTAATGTCAATACTTCCAAAAATCAGCAGGTAAGTTTGTCAATAAGTCCTGGAAATAGTGAAGAAACCATAGATTATGTTGCATTTGCATTTGTATATGGTTATAATGAGAATGAAATGACGGTTACCAACGCTGAACTGAATATTTTAGCAACGGGGTATGTGACTAAACAATCTGAAGATTCAAAAGATGATTCTTCAGTCAGTGCAGGTAACGAATCAGACGATGATACAGAGGTTGACAATTATGTTGATTATGAAGTATTGTCCGAATCTGTTGACAAAACAAAACCGTTTATGCAGACAAGTTCTGAATATGACAGCACAGGCAATTATGTAACGGCTGAAACCAATGAACAGGGAAGTACAACGCAGTATGCTTATGATGCAAACGGCAACAAAACAGCTGTAACAGACGGAAACGGTAATGTAACTAATTATACCTATGATACTAACGGAAATGTATTGTCAATAAAGAACGGTACTTCCGGAAATGATTATTCCTATACAGGCTCAGGCTCTGTATCGAAAATCACTCATAACGGTTTTAGTTATTCATTTAATTATGATGTATTCTATAACCTTGTTTCAACAAAAATAGGCAATGTTGCAATTACAAGCAATACCTATGACAGTAACGGCAATCTCGCAAAAACAACCTACGCAAACGGTGATTATTTTGAATACACCTACGATGATTACGGTAATATTTCTGTAATCACAGGCGAAACAGGCAAAATTGCCGAGATGATTTACAACAAGCAAGGTCTTGTTACAAAAGCAGTTGATTATTCAAGCGGTGAAACCTCATATTACTATTACACATTTGACGGTTCGCTTGAAAGAGAATACCGCACATCATCTGACGGCAGTCTTACTCACTATATTATTACAAACGCTGACGGAAATACAGTTGAAAAAACATCCGTAAACGGTCAGACTAAAACTATCACTACAGGTACTGATAAAGACGGAAAGTCGTTTGTAAGCAATGACGGTGTAACTAACGAAACATCAACCGATGATTTCGGCAGAACTACACAGGTCAGAACTGTACGCAGTGACGGTACTCTTGTATTTAATACAGACTATGAGTATGCAAACGGCAAGGCTGAAAATTCAACAACTAACCTTGTCAGCAAGTACAGTCAGTCATACGGCAGTGACAGCGTTTTGTCATACGATTATTCTTATGATAATAACGGCAATATTACCGAGATTAAGCAAAACGGCAAACTCATAAACAAGTACACTTATGACAGCCTTAATGAGGTTAAAGAAGAATACGATTATGTAAATAAGTTCTACATTAACTATTCTTATGACGGAGCAGGAAACCTGCAAAATAAATATGAACAGGTTCTTGATCCCACCTACGGTTATCCGACAGGAACACAGCATGGTAATACATATGAGTACACCGATACAAGCTGGAAAGACAAACTGACAAAAATCAATGGTGACAATATTACCTACGATGCAAACGGCAACCCTCTGACATACCGTGACGGAATGAGTTTTGAATGGGAGAACGGAAGAATTCTCAAGAAAATCAACACTTCCGACAAATCCGTTCAAATGAGCTATGACTCAAACGGTATGAGAACACAGAAGTCTGTTGACGGAGTTAAGACCAACTATTACTATGACAGCAACAAAAACCTTATTGCCCTTGTAAAGGGTAATGATACTCTGTTGTTCTACTATGACAGTGACGGAAGTGCAACCTCATTCTCATATAACGGTACAATGTACTTTTATGTGAAGAACTTGCAGGGCGATGTAGTCAGAATAATCGACCTTTCGGGTACAGAAGTTGCAAGCTATGTCTATGACTCTTGGGGCAACATAAAAGATACCAAAGGCGAGCCGACAATTCGAGAAATAAACCCGATTCGCTACCGTGGCTATGTTTATGATACCGAAACTTCACTCTATTATCTCCAAAGCCGCTACTACGATCCATTCACAGGCAGATTTTTGAATGCGGACGATACACATTACATTATGTTCCCGTCCTTGATGGCAAATTTGTATACATATTGTGATAATAATGCAATTAGTAATACGGATACAAATGGTAAAACAGCTTGGTTATGGATGTTAGGCTTGTACGCAGTGAAGAAGTCAATGCCATTACAATTCTATTTTCATTCAATACTTAATAGGCAACGCTACAAGTGTTACGATTTTTCGGATAATAGTATGTATGCCGATAAAATTTTGGGTTCGATGGCATATTATAATTTTAAGAAGAAATATCACATCATAAATTTATATCCGGCATTAGAAAGAATGTATCACCAAAATCGATTATATATGATTTATAATGGAACTTTTGATCCTTATCATACGGGTGAACGAGACTTATATTTATCGATAGGTCAATGTAAAGTAAATATCTGCTATGTAATATACGGTAATGTTAACAAAAGGCATGACATTGCTTATAGTGTGACAGTAACTTTTACTGATGACTACGATTTTGAACATTGGACTAAAAGTAAAAAGAATTTATTGACCATGTGTATAAATAACATTTTAGGATATTATCCTCAATCGCTCGGATTGATAGTTCCCTACTCATGGCGTATACAGTATAAATTTTCAGGCACGTTCAGATGTCGACATTGATGCAAAAGGAGGCTAAGATGAAATTTACCGTACCGAAGCTGATATTTTTGTTAGCTACTATTGCTATTATTGCTATTATTTTGTCGGGATGCAATATTGACGATGTGTTGGGATATTTGTCAACCGTCAGGGTTGATGAATATGATATGGAGGTAAATTACTATAATGAGGGCGCAACATATCTCTTTTCCGGCAAGGTAGTGCTGACCAAACATGATGAGGAAGATAAAGCAAAGGATTCTTGGCTTGAAGACGATCTTGGACTGCGCCTTAATACAGGGCAAACTGGGGATGTGAAGACGATTTTGTCGGGCGATTTTGACGAGGTGGGCTATGCTTCTAAACAAATATTTATTAAAAAGGACGATTTGTATTACGTCTTTAACATTGACAGCTACACCGTACCAGAAAATTTATACGCTTTCGCCTACGATAATTATGACGATATTGTGCTTTCGTATGAAATGAACGAATATACCGCCGAGGAGTTTTCCGATAAATATGACAGCGGCGCGATCGACTGGGGAATTGATGATTTCGGGTAATTGTCTGTGAAGTTTGATTTGAAGCAACTCATATCTGCGCTATATAGCAGTGCGCAGCTTGACATGATGGATTTAAGATGAGCAGAAAACATAAAGTGAAAAAATGTTTACATTGGTTCTGACCGTTATAATATTGGTATGCACAGGGTGCTCCTTAAAGGAATATGATTATTCAGAATGGGGAAAATATGAATTTTCCGATAATGAACACTCTTTTTACTATCCGAAAACGGAAAATCGTATGTAAGCAATGATGGTATTACCGCCAAAACTACAACCGATGATTTTGGCAGAACTACACAGGTCAGAACTGTCCGCAGTGACGGTACTCTTGTATTTAATACAGACTATGAGTACGCAAACGGTAAGGCTGAAAATTCAACAACTAATCTTATCAGCAAGTTCAGCCAGTCATATGGCGGTGACAGCGTTTTGTCATATGATTATTCTTATGATGCAAACGGCAATATTACCGAGATTAAGCAAAACGGCAAACTCACTAACAAGTACACTTATGACAGTCTTAACGAGCTTAAAGAAGAATACGACTATGTAAATAAATTTTACATTAACTATTCTTATGACGGAGCAGGAAACCTGCAAAATAAATATGAACAGGTTCTTGATCCCACCTACGGTTATCCGACAGGAACACAGCATGGTAATACATATGAGTACACCGATACAAGCTGGAAAGACAAACTGACAAAAATCAATGGTGACAATATTACCTACGATGCAAACGGCAACCCTCTGACATACCGTGACGGAATGAGCTTTGAATGGGAGAACGGAAGAATTCTCAAGAAAATCAACACTTCCGATAAAGCCATTCAGATGAATTATGACTCAAACGGAATGAGAACGCAGAAGTCTGTTGACGGAGTGAAAACTAATTATTATTACGACAGCAGTAATAACTTTTTCGCACTCACTCAGGGCAGTGATACGCTGTTCTTCTATTACGATAATTCGGGTGAAGTAATGTCAGTTTCCTGCAATGGTACTATGTATTACTACATCAAAGACCTGCAGGGCGATATTACCGAAATTGTTGATAAGGACGGCAAAGCAGTCGCAGAGTATGCCTACGATGCGTGGGGCAATATGCTCACCGAAGACAACGGCACACTCACAGTCGGCAAACTGAATCCGTTCCGCTATCGCAGTTATGTTTATGATGAAGAAACAGGCTTGTACTATCCTCCAAAGCCGTTATTATGACCCACTCACAGGCAGATTTTTAAATGCGGATGTTTATTGTGACACCGAGTCAGGAACTCCGCTAAGTACAAATATGTTTGCTTATTGTGAGAATAATGCAATAAATAATGTTGATTATTCAGGAAACTCACCAAAGAGCAAGAATATAATTTCAAATAGCTATAGTGGAAGTACAAAAAACGGATTTAAAATTACAAGTAAAATAAACATAAATAAGAAAAAATATAATATTTATTCCACTTTAACTAAAAAAGGCGTGCTTAAATTTTATTTTGACAGAAATCCTAATTACTCAACATTGTTCAATATGGGTAGAACGAGAATTGTTGCGGAAGCTATATTTAAAGCAATTAAAAGTATAAATAAAAAATATAAGAAGAAATATTTAAAAGGAAGGACAATTCCAGGAATTAATTCTGAAATATCATGGCATTATAGGGCTTATAACTTGAGAATAGCTGTTAATCATGCTAATCCTGCTGACTTAGGCTCTACAGATAAGAAAAACTCTGGATATGATTCGAATGCTTGGATTTTTGAACCTAAAATTAATTGGGGTGATGAGAAATTATGATCATGAAATCAGTTAAAAAATATAAACAAGCTATCGCTACAACGATAATATTATTTTTGATTATTCTGATTTATTTACTTGTATCGATAATTTCTGAAACTTTAGATTTTCATTTATACTTTGGATGGAAAGAGGTGCGTGTCAATAGTACAATGTCATTTAAAGTACCTGATAACTGGGAACAGGGAGAGAAAAATGGCTTATTGTATTTCTGTGATAAAAGTGATAATAGAAAGATTTTTTTATTTCAAAGTAGAGTAGGTGATTGTTTTCAGATAGGCGATTCAATAAAAATTGACGATAACACGACAGAGGATAACATTTGCAGTAATAACTTTTTCAACGCTGTAAATATTAATAGCTCTGTGAATTCATTGGGAACAATGATAGGTGAGGCATTAGTTTCTTTTGATGGGAAATCACAGGTTGAAGATTATATAGAATTTTACAATCAAGATAATGTCATCACATTGTACACTTACGGAAAAGCAGTGGATAGTAAGATTTTAGACAAGATAGCGGATTCTGCGAAGTACACTGAAAAATAAAAAAACAGGTTTATTTCTGCAAAAAGTTGTAAAACAAACTGCGTTTTAGTTGTTGATGAGGTTCTTAGAGCCTCATCAACAACTAAAGTAAGAACTTTTGTAATTATTTCCTTATGACGGAGCAGGAAACCTGCAAAATAAATATGAACAGGCTCTTGCTCCAAACTACGGTTATCCTACAGGAACACAGCATGGTAATACATATGAGTACACCGATACAAGCTGGAAGGATAAGCTGACAAAGGTTAACGGCAGTAATATTTCATACGATGAAATCGGCAATCCGCTTACATACCGTGACGGAATGTCAATGACATGGAAAAACGGCAGACAGCTTGCAACATTCACAAACGGTGATACAAGCATAAGCTATGGCTATGACAGCGACAGTGTTCGTACAACTAAAACCGTAAACGGTATAAAGTACACATATGCGTACCTTAACGGTCAGCTATTATATGAAACCCGTGGCGACGCAAAGTTCTATTATTCATACGATACAAACGGAATTTTGTATAATGTCAGATACACCCTGACTGACGGCGGTACCGAGTATTCCTACTACTACACCCACAATTCCCGTGGCGATATTGTCGGAATTTACAACGGAGCAGGCGAACTCAAAGCACATTATGAATATGACGCTTGGGGTAATGTGATTTCTATAACCGATAACAACGGAAATGCAATCACAAATCCAAATCATATCGGTAATTTGAATTCATTCCGTTACAGAGGTTATTATCAGGACACAGAAACAGGTCTTTACTACCTGATGAGCCGTTACTATGACGCCGTAACCCACCGCTTTATAAATGCCGACGGCTATTTTCAGGCTGGTACATCTATTCTTGACGGAAATACTTTTGCATATTGTGCTAATAATCCTGTAAGTCATTCTGATACAAATGGTAATAGTTGGTTTTCAAATATTGTATCAACGGTTATGGGAATGCTGTTAAATGTAGTTAAAAAGGCACTCTTTCCATTCGTAAGTACTAGAACATCAACCACTTCTTCTTATAATAATAATTATAAGCTTATACCTAATGAGCACTCCGCGATTAATTTCTCAACGGGTATAAAAACAACGACTAAAACTTCTACTGAAGGTTATTCTCCGGGGCTAATTTCGTGTTCATATAATCAGGACGCATATACATATAGTGATAATGCTTCTGGACTTAGTGCAGGTGTTACAAATACTATTAGTGTAAACGCTTTTATATTTGGTGCTGGTGTCAATTTTGGCGATGATGGTTGGGGTTTGGATTTCTCAATTAATTTAGGAAATACGTCATTTTATGCTTCATACAATAAACACAATCCACTTGATAATGAATTACAGATAGGTTATACTATGTGGGATAAGTCAAATTCCTCATCAGTGTCAAACTATGTTAGTGGTAGTGTTAATTCGTTTAAGTTGTCTCCGGCAGTTGCTGCCACTTTAATGTTTGGTCCAGTGGTAGGACTGGCTGCTGCTGTAATATGAGAGGATAAATTGTTATGAAATCTTGGATACCTTATGCAATATCGGCAGGAATATGTGCGTTAGCCGTTCCTATAATAATATGGTTACTTAAATCAAAGTTTAAAAAAAAATAGTTTATATAGTTATAACCATAGTCGCTGTTTGTCTGGGTTGCGAATGTTTGATTTATAATGTTCCGTTTCCGATAACGTCAAATAAATACTACGCTTCTCCTGACGAGATATATTATCAAACCACAATGGGATCAGATATTCAAGCTATTGTTGAAGGTGAAAAATCTGTTTCGGTGTTTGCAGAAAATCAAGGACATTATTATGCTAAGACCGATAAAGGATACCAATTCTCTTCTAATGGTTCTATCAATGAAATATTTGCAGGAACTACATATTATGGAATGGTAATGATTGATAGATATCTCGACTCAAACGATTACTATGTGACAGTGACGGTTACTAAAAGTATGATTGACGGGAAAATTATTAATGTTACGGATAACAAAAATTCGGAGTTTCAACAAACTTTAATATCTAAACCTAATTCCAGTAATGTTGTGTACGCATTTTTAACTTGTGTGCACGATATAGATAAATATTCGTTAATGGTTAATGGCGTAGAATATAAGGTTAATTTGAATTAACACCTTTGTCAACGATGTGTTGCTTTGTTATTTAAAAGTTATGTAATGACGCGGTAAGGAGGCTCGAAAGAGCCTCCTTTTTAATGCTTGAATAGAATACAAGTAAACCTCAAAACATAATATAAGACGCACTGCTTTGAATGATGAAAATGTTCGATAGAAAACGCATAAAATAGTTTGACTAATGTATAAATATTGTGTTAAAATTATGCGAAAAGGGGGGTGACAGCCCTATGGAGCAGTATATGCCAATAGTGTGGATAGGCTTTGCAATATTTATGTTGCTTTGCGAAGGCTTTACAACACAGCTTGTATCAATATGGTTTGTTCTCGGCTCGGTTTGTGCCGCCATAACAACTATATTTACAAGCGACATAACAATCCAGTCGGCGGTGTTCCTTGTTGTGTCACTTGTATAGCTGATTGTGACACGACCGCTTGTAAAACGCTTTAAAAAGCGTAATAAAACGACGGGAACAAACGCAGACCGCCATATTGGTCAAGTCGGGTTTATGCTCACAGATTTAGCCGATATTGACAAAACAGCACAGGCAAAAGTTGGTGCGGAAACTTGGACTGTAAAGTCTGACAAAGCACCGCTTTTAAAAGGAACAAAAGTTGAGGTTCTTGCAATAGAGGGCGTAAAGCTCATTGTAGAACCCATATCAGAATGAGAGGTAAATAATGTTAGGACTTATTATTTTAGGAATTATCCTTTTAATCCTGCTTATAGTAATTGTAAGCAATGTCAAGGTAGTACCGCAGGCACACGCATATGTAATTGAAAGACTCGGAACATATCATGTAACATGGTCAACAGGACTTCATGTAAAAATTCCGTTCATCGACAAAATCTCAAAGAAAGTTTCACTAAAAGAGCAAGTGATCGACTTCCCTCCACAACCCGTGATCACAAGAGATAACGTTACGATGCAGATTGACACGGTTGTGTATTTTGAAATTACCGATCCAAAGCTTTATACTTACGGTGTAGAAAGACCGCTCAGCGCTATTGAAAATCTTACTGCAACAACATTGCGTAATATCATCGGTGATCTTGAGCTTGATAACACACTCACATCCCGTGATACAATCAACGGTAAAATCAGAGTGATTCTTGACGAGGCAACCGACGCATGGGGCATTAAGGTAATCCGTGTCGAGCTTAAAAACATTCTTCCGCCCCGTGAAATTCAGGATGCGATGGAAAAGCAGATGAAGGCAGAGCGTGAGCGCCGTGCAAGAATTCTTGATGCAGAGGGTGAAAAACGCAGTCAGATTCTCGTTGCAGAGGGTATGAAGGAATCTGCAATTCTTAAAGCTGACGCTGTTAAGGAGCAGAAAATCCGTGAGGCGCAGGGTGAAGCTGAGGCTATTCTCACAGTTCAGAAAGCTAATGCCGACGCACTTAAAATGCTCAATGAGGCTTCTCCTACCGATAGAATTATTCAGCTTAAATCGCTTGAGGCATTCGGTAAAGCCGCTGACGGCAAGGCTACAAAGATTATCATTCCTTCAGATATTCAGGGACTTGCGGGTAATGTTACCGCAATTAAAGAACTCTGGAAAGATGATGTGCCAAAGGCATAAAGAATGTGAAATTTACGGCAATTTTTCGGGCACAGAATTCTGTGTCCGATTTGTTGCATAAAATTGTGGGGGATAGGAAATGCAATTTTTGCTCGACCTGTTGTGGTACTTCGTAATTTTCTCGTTTTTTGGCTGGGTGGCGAGCAGTTTTCGTTCGCTTCTTCTTGAGAAAAAATTCAGTAACAACGGTTTTTTGACATCGCCGTTTTGCCCTATGTACGGATTTTCGGCGGTTATTTGTTATACGGCACTAAAACCGTTTGAAAACAGCAAGCTGATTTTATTCATCGGTTCAACGCTGATATTATCTGCACTTATGGTTGTGGTCGGTGTGCTTGTAGAAAAAACTCTCAAATTCAAGCCATGGGATTTTTCTTCCTCGAAATTCAGCATAGGCAATTATATAACTTTTCCTTATGCACTTTTTCTCGGATTGCTCGGTATGCTGCTTGTCGGATTGATAATTCCGGTGCTTCGCACAGCTGTTGAAGCAATTCCTTTCTGGGTAAGTCTTATTCTTGTTCTTTGCTTCTGCGGAATTATTGCAATTGATTATGTTTTTTCAATGATAACAACAATCCGTTTGCTCAGAAGAATTGCAAAGCTTAAAAATTCTTCCGAGCTTATGGATAAAGGCGCAACAGAGGTTGAAATTCAGGAACTTGAAGAAAACTATAACCGACTTTTTACAGAAAATATTTTAAGAAAAAGACTTGCACATGCTTATCCCGATCTCACTCATATGGCTTATGTAAAGCAAATTAATGCTAAAATTGAGGAGATTAAGCAGGACAATATGAAAGAATATACACAAACCTTTGAAAGCAAAGAGGACAAGCCGTTTGCTTACGGATTCTGTTTTACGAAGCTTTTTTATCTGTTTGTGATCGGTTCTTTCATCGGCACGATTCTCGAAACAATATGGGCGTTCTGCGTTGACGGACATTTTGAAATGCGTGTCGGTATGGTTTACGGTCCGTTTATTCCTGTTTACGGCGGCGGTGCGTGTTTTCTGACAGCCGCTTTGTATAAGCTTTACAAGCTTAATGATACGCTTGTTTTTGTGATAAGTGCTTTTGTCGGAGCAGGTTTTGAGTATTTCTGTTCGTGGCTGCAGGAGCAGATGTTCGGCACGGTTTCATGGGACTACAGCGACACTCCGTTTAACCTTGACGGCAGAACCAATCTTATGTATGCTCTTATCTGGGGATTCCTCGGTCTTGTCTGGGTGCGTTATCTGTATCCGTGGACAGCAAAGCTTATTGAAAAAATCCCTAAAAGAGCAGGTGCAATTATTACAACATTTCTGATTGTATTCATGGCATTCAACGGCTTTATGTCCGTAACAGCTACGGCAAGATGGACTCAGAGAACAGAGGGAGTGCCTGCGTCAAACAGCTTTGAAGAATATCTCGATGAAAAATTCGATAATGAAAAGATGGAATTTCTTTTTCCGGGTATGAAAAAGGCTGCAGAGGCGGGAGTTACAACCGAGGGCATAATTTCCAACGAAAGACCGTATCTTGATGCTACAAATCCCGATAACGGCATGAAAATCGAACAGGGAAAAGATATTTCCGAGATTAATTAATATCATGAAGTGGCTATGCTTTGCACAGTCACTTTTTGCTTTTTGGCGGTATTTTAAAAATAATTTCGCCTGACTATTGAATTTTAACCGATTTTTTTATATAATTAATTAGTAATGCTTTATTTATGTCGATTCAAAGCATAAATTGGCATATTTGTCCTGACTTTGTCTGCCCACGGCACGGTTTTTGCGGCAATTTATCAAGTGGGCGGAAAGGCTATGAGTAATTATGAAAAAGGTTGCAATTATTATGGGCTCCGACAGTGATTTCCCCGTAGTATCAAAGGCTGTCAGTAAACTCAAAGAATTTGGCGTAGAGTATGAGGTTCATGTAATGAGTGCGCACCGTACTCCCGATGCGGCAATTAAGTTTTCGGCAGAGGCTAAAAAGAACGGTTTTGGCGTAATCATTGCCGCAGCAGGTATGGCGGCACATCTCGCAGGTGTTCTTGCGGCAAAAACAACCCTTCCTGTGATAGGAATTCCATGTAAGTCGGCTCAGCTTGACGGTATGGATGCTCTTCTCGCAACAGTTATGATGCCTACAGGAATTCCGGTTGCAACAGTAGCAGTTGACGGTGCAGCTAACGCTGCAATTCTTGCCGTTGAAATGCTTGCACTTTCCGACGATTCTCTTGCAGAGAAGCTTGAAAATATGAAAGCTGATATGGAAAAAGGCGTTGCCGAAAAAGACAAGGCAATGCAGGCTAAGGTGGCAGAGCTTTGATTAAGAACTATGTAGATATTGACACAAAACTTGACAAAGTAAATGACGAGTGCGGTGTGTTCGGTATTTACCGTAATGATGACGATATCGATGTTGTTGCCGCCGCAAATGACGCACTCTTCAGCCTTCAGCACAGGGGACAACAGAGTGCAGGTATCACCGTAAATAAAGACGGTGAATTTACAACTGTCAAGGAACTCGGCATGGTGTCCGAGATTTTTACGCCCAAAGCACTTGAAAAACTTCCAAACGGTAAGATTGCAGTCGGTCATGTCCGTTATACTTCATCGGAATCACTCGACCGTGCATCTAACCAGCCGCTTGTTATGCGATATATTCAGGGTTCAATCGGTATTGCAAACAACGGCTCAATTACAAACTTCAATGAAATAAGGCAGGAGCTTGAAACAGGCGGCGCTGTTTTTCAGTCCAATTCTAATGCTGAAATTATGGCTTATGTTATCGCAACCGAAAGATGTGTAACAGACACGCTTGAAGATGCTGTTCTTTCTTCAATGAGAAAGCTCAAGGGCGCTTACTCAACTGTAATTTGCGCACCGAGCCGTCTTATCGGCTTTCGTGATATGCACGGATTCCGTCCGCTCTGTATCGGCAAACTCAAAAACAGCTGGATTTTCACTTCCGAAAGCTGTGTTATCGACAGTCTCGGCGGTGAATTTGTCCGTGATGTTGAGCCGGGTGAAATGGTAGTAGTTGACGAAGAAGGCTTTCACAGCTACAAATTAAAGCTTTTGCCCGATAAAACATCTTTCTGCCTTTTTGAATATGTCTATATTGCAAGACCGGACAGCGTAATCAACGGTGTCTGCGTACATAATGCAAGATTCAAAACCGGTGAACTTCTTTATGACGAGTTCCCGATTGAGGCAGATATGGTGTGCGGTGTTCCCGATTCGGGACTTATTGCCGCACAGGGATATGCAAAGGCTTCGGGTATCCCGTTCAGCACAGGTTTTGTCAAAAATAAATATATCGGCAGAACAGTAGGTTCGGGTAAAGATAAAAAGAAAAGACTTCTCAGAACAAGACTTACCGCTTTGAAGGCTAATGTTAAAGGCAAGAGAGTTGTTATTATTGACGACTCAATCGTCAGAGGTGAAACCTCAAAGCATATTGTTCGTCTTATGCGTGAGGCAGGAGCTGCCGAGGTGCATATGCTCATCAGCTCGCCGCCGTTTGTATGTCCGTGCTACTTTGGTGTGGACATTCACGATAAAGAAAGTCTCATTGCAAACAAGTTGACAACAAGTGAAATCTGTGAATATATCGGCGCAGATTCACTTGGTTATCTCAGTATAAACAGCCTCAGAAAAATTGCTGAGGGTGCAAATATAGAATTCTGTGACGGTTGTTTCACGGGTAGCTATGACGCTGAAATTCCGAGAACAATCTTTGTAGATAAATACGCTAAAAAAATTAACAGAAAGTGACGGAGTGATTACAATGAACAACAGCTTTTCCGAAAGCTACAAAGCGGCAGGTGTTGATGTAACAGCAGGCTATAAGTCTGTAGAGCTTATGAAAAAGCATGTGGCACGCACAAAAATTGACGGTGTTATTTCAGGCATCGGCGGTTTCGGCGGACTTTTTGCCCCTGATTTCAAAGATATGGAAGAGCCTGTACTTGTCAGCGGTACTGACGGTGTAGGCACTAAAATCAAGCTTGCTTTTCTTCTTGACAAGCATGACACAATCGGTATTGACGCAGTTGCAATGTGCGTAAACGATGTAATTTGCTGTGGAGCAAAACCTCTTTTCTTCCTCGATTATATCGCAATCGGCAAGAATTATCCCGAAAAGGTAGCTGAAATTGTATCAGGCATTGCAGAAGGCTGTGTTCAGTCCGGCTGTGCTCTTATCGGCGGTGAAACTGCAGAGCATCCGGGTCTTATGCCTGTTGATGAATATGATGTTGCAGGTTTCAGCGTTGGTATTGCAGACAAGCCAAAGATGATTGACGGTTCAAAGCTTTGCGAGGGTGATGTACTTTTAGGACTCCGTTCTTCGGGTGTTCACTCAAACGGTTTTTCGCTTGTCAGAAAAATCTTTGATATCAACGAGGAAACAATTAATGCTGAGTATCCTGAGCTTGACAAAACTCTCGGTGAAACATTGCTCACTCCAACAAAAATTTATGTAAAACCTCTTCTTGCTCTTATGGATAAGGTTGATGTAAAGGCTGTATCACACATCACGGGCGGCGGTTTCTATGAAAACATTCCCCGTATGCTTACAGACGGTCTTTCAGCCAAAATCAAAAAGGACAATATTCCTGTTCTTCCTATTTTCAAGCTTATGCAGAGAGTGGGTAATATCCCCGAGCACGATATGTTCAACACATTCAATATGGGTGTAGGTATGATAATCGCCGTTGCCAAGGAAGATGCAGACAAGGCTCTTGAGGTTCTTGCGGCTAACGGTGAAGACGCTGTTGTACTCGGTGAAGTAATCAGCGGTAATGACGGAGTAGTGTTTGAATAATGAAAAATATCGCAGTTCTTGTGTCGGGCGGCGGCACAAATCTTCAGGCGCTTATTGACGCTCAGAACAGGGGAGAGATTAAAAACGGAAAAATCTCTCTTGTTGTGTCCTCAAATCCAAACGCTTATGCACTTGAAAGAGCAAAAAACAATTCGATTGCAACAGAGGTTATCAGAAGAAAAGACTATGCCGAATTTGATGAGTATGATTCTGCTGTGACCGAGCTTTTGAAATCCAAGGATGTTGACCTTGTTGTTCTTGCGGGATTTATGACAATTCTCGGAAAGCAGTTTATTTCTGCTTTTGAAAACAGAATAATCAATATCCACCCGTCGCTTATTCCGTCATTCTGCGGCGAGGGCTATTACGGACTCAGAGTTCATGAGGAGGCTCTTAACAGAGGCGTCAAGGTAACTGGTGCTACCGCACATTTTGTAAACGAAGTGTGCGACGGCGGTCCCATTATCATTCAGAAAGCCGTTGAAATTCAGAACGGCGACACACCCGAAATTCTTCAGAAAAGAGTTATGGAACAGGCTGAATGGAAGATTCTTCCAAGGGCGGTTTCGCTTTTCTGCGAAGATAAAATTATAGTAAAAGACAATAAAACCGAAATTCTTGACTAACGGAGGAAAAATATGAAACCTGTATCACTTTACAATGACATTGCTTCAACTTCATATCCGGGCAGAGGCATTGTAATCGGCAAAAGTGCAGACGGCTCAAAGGCTGTTATTGCATACTTCATTATGGGCAGAAGCGAAAACAGCAGAAACAGAGTGTTTGCAGAAACCGAGGACGGCATCAAAACTCAGGCTTTTGATCCGTCAAAGCTTGTTGATCCGTCACTTATCATCTATTCTCCCGTAAGAGTTCTCGGCAACAAAACTATCGTTACTAACGGTGACCAGACAGATACTGTTTATGACCTTATGAATGAAGGTCAGACATTTGAACAGTCACTTACAACAAGAGAATTTGAGCCTGACGGTCCTAACTACACTCCACGAATTTCAGGTATCGTTGAGTGTGAAAACGGCAAGATGAACTATGCAATGTCAATTCTCAAAAGTGCAGACGGCAATCCTGATTGTTGCGAAAGATACACATTTACATATGACAAGCCGATAAACGGTCTTGGCAGATTCATTCACACATATATGAGTGACGGCAATCCGCTTCCGAGCTTTGAGGGTGAACCTACACTCGTAGAAATCGGTAACGATGATATTGACACATTTGCCGAGAAAATCTGGAATTCTCTCAATGAGGATAACAAGGTTTCACTTTTTGTACGCTATATTGACATTGCTTCAAATAAGGCAGAGTCAAGAATTATCAATAAAAACAACTAATTTATTTTTCGGAAAGGATGAATCCAATGAACGAACTTGCTTTAAAATACGGCTGTAACCCGAATCAGAAGCCTTCGAGAATTTTCATGCAGGACGGCAAAGATCTTCCTGTTGAGGTTCTCAACGGCAAACCCGGTTACATCAACTTTCTTGATGCATTTAACTCATGGCAGCTCGTAAAGGAACTCAAAGCGGCAACAGGTCTTCCTGCAGCTGCATCATTTAAGCATGTAAGTCCTGCCGGTGCGGCAGTTGCAACAGAGCTTTCTGACACACTCAAGAAAATCTACTTTGTAGATGACCTTGAACTTTCTCCGATTGCAAGCGCATATGCAATGGCAAGAGGTGCAGACAGAATGTCGTCATACGGTGACTGGGTGGCTCTTTCCGATACTTGCGATGTTCAGACTGCAATCCTCCTCAAGAGAGAGGTTTCTGACGGTATTATTGCTCCTGACTATACTCCCGAGGCTCTTGAAGTCCTCAAGTCAAAAAAGAAAGGCAACTATAATATTGTAAAAATCGACCCTAACTATGTTCCTGCTCCTATTGAGCATAAGGATGTTTTCGGTATTACATTTGAACAGGGCAGAAATGAACTCAAAATTGACGAAGAAATGCTCCTTCAGAACATTGTAACAGATAATAAGAATTTTACAGAGGAAGCTAAGCGTGACCTTCTTGTTGCTCTTATTACTCTTAAATATACTCAGTCTAATTCTGTTTGCTACGCAAAGGGCGGTCAGGCAATCGGTGTAGGCGCAGGTCAGCAGTCAAGAATTCACTGCACAAGACTTGCAGGCAATAAGGCTGATATCTGGTATCTCAGACAGCATCCGAAGGTTATGAACCTTCCGTTTGTTGACAACATCCGCCGTCCCGACAGAGATAACACTATTGATGTTTACATCTCTGATGATTATGAGGATGTGCTTGCTGACGGTATATGGCAGCAGTTCTTCAAAACTAAGCCCGAACCTCTTACAAAGGAAGAGAAAAAGGCTTGGCTTGCAACATTTGACGGTGTTTCACTCGGTTCTGACGCATTCTTCCCATTCGGTGACAACATTGAAAGAGCAAAGCGTTCAGGCGTTAAGTTTGTTGCACAGCCCGGCGGTTCAATTCGTGATGATAATGTTATTGAAACCTGCAATAAGTACAATATGACAATGTCATTTACGGGTATTCGTCTTTTCCATCACTGATAGAGGTGCGGTTATGAAAATTTTAATGATTGGTTCGGGCGGCAGAGAGCACGCTTTAATTAAAAAGCTTCTTGAAAGTCCTAAATGCACAAAGCTTTATTGCGCTCCCGGCAACGGCGGTATTTCAAGAGATGCCGAGCTTGTTAATATCGGAGTTATGGATAAAGAAAATATGGTTAAGTTTGCAAAGGACAATGCAATTGACCTCGTTTTTGTAGCTCCTGATGATCCGCTTGCTGACGGTATGGTTGACGCTATGCAGGAGGCTGGAATCAGAGCATTCGGTCCTAATGCAAATGCCGCTATTATTGAGGCATCAAAGGTTTTCTCAAAAAATCTCATGAAGAAATACGGCATACCTACTGCAAAGTATGAAGTATTCAATGACGCTAAGAAAGCAATTGACTATATAAAGAACGAAAATACTGCTCCCGTTGTTGTAAAGGCTGACGGTCTTGCACTCGGCAAGGGCGTAATTATTGCTCAATCTGTTGATGATGCAATTGAAGCAGTCAAAGAAATTATGGAGGACAAGAAGTTTGGCGACTCAGGTAACAATATCGTTATAGAAGAGTTTCTTACAGGTCCCGAGGTTTCTGTTCTTGCATTTACAGATGGTAAGTGCGTAAAACCTATGGTCAGCTCAAAAGACCACAAGCGTGCTTTTGATAATGACGAAGGTCTTAACACAGGCGGTATGGGCACAATCAGCCCGAACCCGTATTATACAGATGAGATTGCCAAAGAATGTATGGATACAATCTTTATCCCTACAATTGAGGCGATGAATAAAGAGGGCAGACCTTTTAAGGGTTGTCTGTACTTTGGACTTATGATTACACCGAACGGTCCAAAGGTTATTGAATACAATGCCCGTTTCGGCGATCCTGAGGCTCAGGTTGTTCTTCCAAGACTTAAAACTGACCTTGTAGATATCTGTGAGGCTGTTATTGACGAAAAGCTTTCCGACCTTGACATTGAATGGGACAACGGTGCTGCGGCTTGTGTTGTTATGGCAAGCGGAGGATATCCTGTTTCATATAAAAAGGGTATAGAGATGTTCGGTCTTAATGATAACGGCGGTGTCGATGGTGCAATCGTTTATCATGCCGGCACTAAGTACGAAAACGGAAAGTTCTATACAAACGGCGGTCGAGTTCTCGGTGTTACTGCAACAGCAGATACACTTGATGAGGCACTTGAAAAGGCATATGCAGCTGTAGAAAAAATTTCCTTTGAAGGTGCTCATTACAGACACGATATCGGCAAAACTAAATAATATATTAAGAGCCACTCTTAACGAGCGGCTCTTTTTTCAGCCTGCATTTTTAATCTGCAGTCTTAATTTGTCAGAAATCATGGCAATAAATTCGCTGTTTGTGGGCTTACCTCTGTCGTTGTGGATTGTATATCCGAAATATGAGTTCAGAACATCAATGTCACCTCGATCCCATGCAACCTCAATTGCGTGTCTTATAGCTCTTTCAACCCGTGAAGAAGTTGTTTCGTACTTTTTGGCAACCGACGGATAGAGCTGTTTTGTCACGGCATTGATAATTTCAGGATGCTCAACAGACATAATGATTGAATCACGCAGATAGTGATAGCCTTTGATGTGAGCCGGAACTCCTATTTCATGGAGAATATCGGTCACTTTCATTTCAATTCCGAAAGCGTCAATAACTCTGCCTTTGCCAAAATTGTTTTTCTTGCTCAAATCCGACAAATCGCTGATAATGGTGCTTAATTCGGAAATGTTATACGGCTTCAACACAAAATACGATGCGCCAGAATTCATAATTTCACGCTCAAGAACAGTGCTGTGAAATGACGAATACACCATAAACACAGGCACTTTCGTGCTTTCTCGTGTGATGCTTCTCATAACACCGATTGCGTCAAGCCTTGTCATAAATGAATCCATCAGTACAACATCAGGGCTTTCTCTTTTAATTTTATCGCACAATTCTTCTCCGTCTTTTGCACAGAAAATAACGGAAATATTCTTACTTTGTAAGATATTAAGATTTTCCTGCGTAAATTCGGAAGCGTCATCGGTTACGATTAGTTTTATTTTGTTGTTCATTGTGATTTCCCCCAGTAATTTTTGTTGTACTAATATTACCACAAAATGGTAAAGTTGGCAATACCTTCCATAAAACTTTTTTGAAAAATCGAGAAAAAAGTTTTATATTTTGCGTTAGTAAATCAAAAATGAACAAACCATCATATATTTAGTGTTGATTATTGTAGCGATTTGCCATATATTGTGCAAACACACCGTAACCCTCTTTTGGATTATTCAGAAAAACATGGGTAACAGCACCAATAATTTTACCGTTTTGAACTATCGGACTGCCGCTCATACCCTGTACAATACCGCCGCAATTTTCGAGCAATCTGCTGTCGGTTATTTTTATGACAAAATTTTCATTTGATGTCATATCACGGTTGCATATTCTTTTGATTTCAATATCATATTCCTGCGGCGTATCTCCGACAGGCGTTGTTACCATAACAGCCTTTCCTGTTTTCACCTCATCGTCATTTGCAATCAGATATTTCTTGTTTCTTTTATAATTTTCACTCGTTAAATCTCCGAAAATTCCTAAAGGGGAGTTTACGCTCAAATTACCAAACTTTACACCGGTAAAATATCCGCAGAAACTGCCGGCTTTTCCGCAGACGCTTTTTTCAATGCCGCTGATTTCAGCCCGAACAGCTTCTCCTGATTTTAACGGTAACAAAGCAGCCGTGTCACAGTCGCATATTCCATGACCGAGTGCGGCAAAATAATTATTGCTGTCATCATAATAGGTCATAGTTCCAATGCCTGCACAGCTGTCACGAACCCACGCACCGAGGAGATATACTCCCACGGTATTTTTAATCGGCAAAACGGTTTTATTTTCGGTTTTGCCGTTTCTGTCAATTTCAACAGTAATTTCATTGCCGTTTGATTTTTCAATTTCAGACTTTAATTCTTCATTTGTGCTGATCTCTGTATTATTTACTTTCTTTATAATATCGTTTACTTTAAGTCCGCCGTCTTTTGCGGGGCAAACATATTTTTCACCGTCGTAGTAGCTTTCAAGCTTGATTATCATTGCTCCGTTAGCATAAAATTTAACTCCGAAAGCCTCACCGCCAATGTAAACCTCATTTTTATCATCAGCGGCATAAGGCGAAAAAGACGAAACAGTAAATAATAATGTGAAAATCAGGGCAACTGATATAATTTCTTTAAATTTTCGCAAAAAATTCACCTTCTTTCCGTTGCCTTTATTATGATTTGCATTTATAATATAGATTAGTGCGTTGATGAAAATATTAAAAATGTTACTGGCAGAAGATTTTCCGAAAAGGCGATAAACAGCTGTGCATTGTAAATTATTTTCTGAAATTATATCATTTTCTTATTATGAGGTATATATGGAAAACACAAATTCTAACCTTGTCGGTCTTACCGATTCCGAAGTTCAAAAGCGTATAGATGAAGGAAAGGTAAATATTTCAACTAATATTAAAACCAAATCAATCAAAAGAATATTTTGTGATAACATTTTTACGCTTTTCAATCTTATAAATGTAATTTTGCTTGCGGCATTGATTTTTGTGGGTTCACACAAGAATATGCTTTTTATCGGTGTTGTTATCGCAAATATAATTATAGGTATAGTTCAGGAAATTCGTTCCAAAATAAGCGTTGACAAGCTGACTATTTTGTCTGAGAAAAAAATCAATGTTCTCAGAAACGGTAAAATTGCAGAAATAAGTAAAGATGAGATTGTTCTTGATGATATTCTTGTGCTTTCAAGAGGAAGCCAGATTCCTGCCGACTGCATTGTATGCGACGGCAACTGCAGAGTCAACGAAAGCTTGCTTACAGGCGAATCAAATCTCATTGAAAAAAATGTGGGAGATGAACTTCTTTCAGGCAGTTTTATTGCGGCAGGAAAATGCTATGCTCAGGCTGTAAAGGTCGGAGCCGATTGCTATGCCGCTAAGATAAATAACGAAGCCAAATATATTAAAAAAGTAAATTCTCAGATTATGGAGTCATTCAATTTCATTATCAAAATCTGTACATTTGTACTTTTCCCGATTGGCATTGCATTTTTTATTCGACAATTTACCCTGCCCGATGCAACATTGCAGTCTGCTGTAATCAGCACTGTTGCGTCGCTTGTCGGTATGATTCCAAAGGGAATGATTCTTCTTACAAGTTCTGTTCTTGCAGTATCAATTATCAGGCTTTCATCTAAAAAGGTGCTTGTACAAGAAATGTATTGCATTGAAACACTTGCAAGAGTCGATGTGCTTTGTCTTGATAAAACGGGAACGCTTACAACAGACGAAATGACGGTAACAGGTGTTATTCCGTTTGGGGCTGATGAAAATAAAATCAAGAAAGCACTTTCTTCAATTGTAAAAGCGTCCGATGAACTGAATGCAACTTTGTATGCACTGCGTGACTATTCGGATTCCGTTTCACCGTATGAGTGCAGTAAATTCTGCGATTTTTCCTCAGAAACAAAATGGTCGGGCGGTACATTTGAAAACGGCAAGACCTACATAGTCGGTGCGACTGAATGTATTTTAAAAAGCAGAGAAAAGTATTCCGAGGTGTATTCTGAGATTGAAAAGATAAATCAAACCGTCAGAATCCTTGTTCTTGCCGAAAGCGATAGTGAACCGGACAAAGACTCATTGCCTGATGATTTAAAACCGCTTGCACTTATTCTTATCAAGGATAAACTTCGTGATAATGTAAATGAAACGGTAAAATATTTTAAGGAACAGGGTGTCACCTTAAAGGTAATTTCAGGCGACAGCGTTAAAACTGTTAAAAATATTGCACTTGACACAGGGATCGAGGGTGCAGAAAATGCAATTGATATGTCAACTGTGACAACAGATAAAGAGCTTGAAGATGCGGCAGAGCGTTGTAATGTGTTTGGCAGAGTAACTCCGGCTCAAAAGAAAAAGCTTGTGGTTGCCCTTAAAAAGCACGGACATTCGGTTGCTATGACAGGTGACGGAGTAAATGATGTTCTCGCACTCAAAGAGGCGGATTGCTCCGTAGCTATGGCGTCGGGCAGTGATGCCGCACGAAATGTGTCACAGCTTGTACTTGTCAATAATGACTTTGGCGCAATGCCGAGCGTTGTGGCAGAGGGCAGACGAACAATCAATAACCTTGAACGAAGCTCTGCACTCTATCTTGTTAAGACGATTTATTCGGTTATACTCTCAATTTTCTTCATATTCTTCCGCATAGGATATCCCTTTGAACCGATACAGCTTACACTTGTCGGCGCATTAACGGTTGGATTGCCATCATTTGTTCTCGCACTTCAACCGAATAAAGATATAGTAAAAGGTAATTTCACCGTAAATATAATAGCAAGATCACTCCCAACAGCTTTTTGTATTTCGGCAGATACAATATTACTCGCAATTTTAAAGTATATGACAGATATGCCGCAGGCACAGTTTTCAACTCTCTGCGTATATCTTACTGCATTTTCATGTATGTTGCTTGTAATCAGATTATCAATCCCGTTCAATCCGCTCAGAGCCGTTATGGTCATCGGATGTTCCGCAGGAATAATAATCGGTTCAATTTTCTTCGGCGGATTGTTCTCACTTGCACCGCTTATATTTGAAAACATCGTATTGCTTGTAATCTTTGCTGTAGGCACATTTGTTGTATTTAATATACTCTACAATATAGCACAGCACTATATAGAAAAATTCAAAAAGGAAAGTCATCTTAAACTGACTGCAAAAAGAAATGCAAATAAACAAAAACGCTGAAAAATTAATCAAACAACTGAATAATCAAGGCTATGAGGCTTTTATAGTAGGCGGTTGTGTTCGTGATTATCTTCTCGGTTTGACTCCGCATGATACAGATATTTGCACAAATGCTTTGCCTGAGCAGACAAAAAAATGCTTTGAGGCTTATCATACTTTTGATACAGGTATCAAACACGGCACAATTTCCGTTGTATGCGGCGGTGAAGTCTATGAAATCACAACCTACCGTATTGACGGCGATTATTCCGATAACCGTCATCCGGACAGCGTAAGTTTTACACGAAACATAAACGAAGATTTGCGACGCCGTGACTTTACGGTAAATGCAATGGCATATAACGCTGAATACGGTCTTGTCGATCCATACGGCGGTAAAAATGACCTTAAAGATAAAATTATCCGTTGTGTCGGAAATCCCGATACACGCTTTAACGAGGATGCTCTGCGAATCTTGCGGGCATTACGCTTTGCCTCTGTTTACGGATTTTCAATTGAAGAGAACACATCAAAGTCTATATTTAAAAATGCAGACTTGCTAAAAAACATTGCAACAGAGCGTGTGATTTCGGAATTTCTAAAGCTCATCTGCGGTAAGGATGCCGTAAAAATTCTTGACGCTTACCGAGAAACAATTGCTGTTATTATCCCTGAAATTACGGTTATGTTCAATTTCAATCAGAACAACATTCATCATTCGTATGATTTGTGGCAACATACCCTGACTGCACTCGGCACAATTGAACCGAATCCCATACTTCGTATGACAATGCTCCTGCATGACATCGGCAAGCCTTCTGTTAAAACCACCGACAACAGCGGTCAATCGCATTTTCAGGGACATCAGCTTGAAAGTAAAAAAATTGCAGACAGAATTCTGCACAGACTAAGATTACCGTCTGATTTTATTAACAAAACTCTTCTGCTTATTGAATATCATGATGTCCGTTTTAACGGCAGTAAAAAGCTTATGAAAAAGGTTATGAATGTACTCGGTACAGACCTTACAAAGCAGTTGTTAGAGGTCGAATACGCCGATATATCTGCCCAGTCTGAATATCAGCGAGAAGAAAAGCTCGGATATCTTAAAACGGCTAAAACACATCTTAATGAAATAATCAAAGATAACGAATGTTTTAAGCTGAGTCAGCTTGATATCAACGGTAAAGATGTTTTAAACCTTGGCGTAAAAGAGGGAAGAGATGTCGGAAATATTCTCGATTATCTGCTAATGCTTGTAGTAGATGCAAATGTTCCAAACAAAAAATCAATACTCATATCAAAAGCCAAAGAATATATTTACGGTAATCAAATAAATAAGTAATTAAAAAAGAGGATTTCAGCGAAAACTGAAATCCTCTGATTTTTGTTTAAAATTAAAGAACCTTTGATAAAAATTCCTTTAAACGGTCGTCCTGCGGATTATTGAAGAACTCCTGCGGATTGTTCTTTTCTTTGATAACACCGTCGTCAATAAATACAACATCGGTTGCAACTTCCTTTGCAAAGCCGATTTCGTGAGTAACAACAACCATTGTCATACCTGCCTTGGCAAGCTCTTTCATAACATCAAGAACTTCGCCGACCATTTCGGGGTCAAGTGCAGATGTCGGCTCGTCAAAGAGGAGAACATCGGGATTCATCGCAAGCGCTCTTACAATTGCAATACGCTGTTTCTGACCGCCTGAAAGCTGGTTAGGATATGCGTTTGCCTTTTCGGCAAGTCCTACACGCTCCAAAAGATCCATAGCGTCTTTTTTAGCCTCATCTTTGCTCTTGCCAAGAAGCTTGACAGGAGCCATCGTAAGGTTATCAATAACAGTCTTGTGGGGAAAAAGGTTAAACTGCTGGAACACCATTCCCATTTTTTGACGGTGAACATTTATATTAACCTTTGGATCCGTAATATCTGTACCCTCAAAGAAAATGTGTCCGCCTGTCGGTTCTTCAAGTCTGTTAAGGCAACGGAGAAAAGTTGATTTACCCGAGCCTGACGGACCGAGAACAACAACTACATCGCCTTTAAAAATGTCAATATCAATACCTTTAAGAACCTGAATATCCTTACCAAATGATTTTTCAAGTCCTCTTACGGAGATTAATGCGTTATCTTTCACTCTTTTTCAATCTCCTTTCAAATCTTCTGAGGATGTACGAAAGCACAAGTACAATTACAAGGTAAATCAATGCAACCGTAATAAGCGGGAAGAATGCCTCGTAAGTTCTTGAACGAATCATATTACCAATATATGTGATATCTGCAAGTGCAACATAACCTGCAACCGAAGTTTCTTTGAGAAGTGTAATAATTTCATTGCCGAGTGCAGGAAGAACATTTTTAATTGCCTGCGGAAGAACGACCATTGTCATTGTCTGTCTGTTGTTAAAACCGAGTGAACGGCTTGCCTCAGTCTGACCGATATCAACAGCCATAATGCCCGAACGAACAATTTCTGCAACATAAGCGGCAGAGTTCATACCAAATGCAATGATTGCGGCAAAGATACCGTTTCTTACAGATGCAAGAATAATGTAATACATAATCATCAACTGAACTACAACAGGTGTGCCTCTGATAACAGTAATGTAGATGTTGCAAATCGCATTGAAGAATTTCAGAACACAATCACCGAAGCTCCTGCATTTTCTCTTGTCAAGCTGAATATCGTGAGTAGCTCTTACAAGAGCAATGACAAAACCGATAATAACACCGATAATACCTGCAAACAATGTGATTTCAAGGGTTACAAGCAAACCGCTTAAAAGCTGCTGCCATCTGTTATCTGTGATGAATGTGTTTTTAAAGCTTTCGCCGAGATTGCCGAACAAACTGCCCGATGCACTGTCGTTTACGATAATAACCTGAGTTGTGTTTGCATATGAAGTTGAAAAGTCGATATTTTTTCTTCTTTCCGGTGTGTCGGTCATACCCGCCATACCGAAATCGTCTTTGCCGGTCTGAACAGCAGTGATAACAGAATCAAATTCCATATCATCAATAACAAGTTTTTTACCGAGCTTGTCACAGATTGCTGTAGCCATCATCGGATCAAGACCGACAATTTTACCGCCTTCAACATATTCATACGGTGGAAAAGCAGCGTTCGTAGCCATATGAAGTTCACCGTCATACTTGATATCCTTAGGTGATTCATAGGGTACGGTATCGGTATTACCCTCTATGTAATAGCTTTTGATTTTGTCCAGAACTCCCTCGTCTTTAAGCTCTGCAAGAGCTTTGTCGATTTTTTCTGTGAGTTCATGATTTTCCTTTGAAATGCAGATTGCATACTGCTCTTCAGCAAAAGGTTCATCAAGAATTTTTAGTCCTGCATTTGCTTTTACAAATTCCTTTGCCGGTTCACTGTCAATTACAACACAGTCGATTTTATTCTGTGTAAGAGCTACGATAGCGTCGGCACCCTTGCTGTAACGCATAACCTTGGTGCCGTCAGCCTCATAGTCAGATACAAAAGTATCGCCGGTTGTACCTGTCTGAACACCTACGGATGCTCCTTTGATATCATCGGCAGTCTTAATTTCCTTAACCGATGAATCACCGCATCCGGTGAACAGAAAAACAGTAGAGAACAGCATTGAAATCAGTACCAATAAAGTAACTGTCTTTTTCATTGTTTTCCTCTTTTTCTTTCTCTTAAAATATTTATTCGCAAATCTTTATCAGATTCTTGCAACGCCTGATTCAATTGCAGCCTTCTTAACAGCCTCAGCAACAGTTTTGCCGATTCTCTTGTCAAATGCCTCGGGAAGAATATAATCTGCATTAAGCTCTTCATCGCTCACGAGTGAAGCAATTGCAAAAGATGCAGCAACTTTCATTTCTTCGTTAATATCGCTTGCACGGCAGTCGAGAGCACCTCTGAAAATACCCGGAAAAGCAAGTACATTATTAATCTGGTTAGGAAAGTCACTTCTGCCTGTACCTACAACAGCCGCACCTGCCTTTTTAGCAATGTCAGGCATAATCTCGGGAGTAGGATTAGCCATAGCAAAAAGAATAGGATCCTTAGCCATTGACTTAACCATTTCTTCGCTTACGCAACCTGCGGCAGAAATTCCGAGAAATACATCAGCACCTTTCATTGCATCTGCAAGCGAACCCTCAAGGTGAGAAAGGTTAGTAATTTCAGCCATTTCCTGTTTAACAGCGTTAAGTCTCGGATCGCCCTTGCAGATAATACCCTTACTGTCGCAAAGTGTAATGTCCTTTACACCCATATTAAGAAGGTGCTTTGCAATTGCAATACCTGCCGCACCTGCACCGTTCATAACAACCTTGATTTCGTCAAGCTTTTTATGAACAAGCTTGAGTGAGTTGATAAGACCTGCGGCAACAATAACGGCAGTACCGTGCTGGTCATCGTGGAAAATCGGAATATCACACTTCTCTTTGAGCTTCTTTTCAATTTCAAAGCATCTCGGAGCGGCAATATCCTCAAGATTGATTCCGCCGAATGAACCGCTGATAAGGTAAATTGCGTTTACAATTTCGTCAACATCCTTACTTCTTACGCAAATAGGAAATGCGTCAACATCGCCGAATTCCTTAAAAAGCGCACATTTGCCCTCCATAACAGGCATACCTGCCTCAGGACCTATGTCACCAAGACCGAGAACAGCTGTACCGTCGGTTACAACGGCAACAAGGTTGTTTCTTCTTGTGAGTTCAAAAGACTTGTCATAGTCCTTCTGAATTTCAAGACACGGTTCTGCAACACCAGGAGTATAGGCAAGAGAGAGGTCTTCAGCCGAGTTAATCGGAACTCTTGAAACAACTTCAATCTTACCGTTCCACTCATAGTGTTTTTTGAGTGATTCTTTTCTGATATCCATATCGGTAACTCCTTATAATTAATTCCCTTTCATTATACCCCTAAAAAGCCGTTATATCAAGTAAAAATCACAAAATTCATTTGACTTTTGTACAAAAAAGGTATAAAATAAATGTGTGAGTGTGTTGAACAGCTGCGAGCAGCTGCCGAAAGGCACTGTGCGAGGAAAGTCCGGGCTTCACAGAGCAATAATAACGGCTAACGGCCGCCGGAGGCGACTCCAGGGATAGTGCAACAGAAAATTACCGCCATTATATGGTAAGGATGGAAAGGTGAGGTAAGAGCTCACCGGAGGGCAGGAGACTGCTCTGCCGTGTAAACCCTATTTGAAGCAACACCGTGGTAGGACATTATACGCTTGCTCGGCGTGTCCTTAGGAGGTGGCATCGAGCAGATTCGGTAACGGTCTGCCAAGATAGATGGCTGTTCACGACAAAACCCGGCTTACAGACACAGTCGCATATTAGGGCACCTTTTATGGGTGCTTTAATATTATTGTCGAATTTTAGCAATTTGTACAAATGTTATGCACATTTGCAATTAATTTAAAAAATGCATTGCATTTATGCTGCTCTTATTGTACTTTGCTTTATGCTGAAATCTATTGAAATTGATTTAATTTGATTAGTTTCAGTCGACTGATTCGACACATAGTAGAGTTTTGAAATTAATTTGAAAGGTGTGTAAAAATTTGAAAACAAAATCAAAAATACTCAGCGCAATATTGAGCGTGAGCATCCTGTCGGCAAGCCTATCTGCCTTTGTATCCGGTTCACTCGGTGTTCAGGCGGCAGAAAGCTCGCCAACCGTATCGGCTAATAAGTACAAGCTTAAAGACAATATTCAGGACGGTGTAATTTTACATTGTTTTGACTGGACTTATAACGATATTAAGGCTGAATTGCCTAAAATTGCAAAAGCCGGATTTACAAGTATACAGACTTCTCCGGCACAGCCAAACGGAACAGGTACTTGGTATTGGTTATATCAGCCAATTTCATTCAGTATCGGAACAAATGGTGTCGGCACAAAGGCTGAACTTCAGTCGCTTTGTGATGAGGCAGAAAAGTACGGGATTAAGATTATTGTCGATGTTGTCGCTAACCATTTGAGAGGCGATCACAACAACATAGACAACGATTTAAAGCCATCCGAGTATTGGCATACCTTCGGCGGAGGTATTGACTGGAAAAACCGTTGGCAGGTAACACACGGCTCGATTGGTATGCCGGACATTGCAACCGAAAATCCATATGTTCAGCAAAAAGTCTGCAACTATGTTCAGGAACTCAAGTCGGTAGGTGTTGACGGACTTCGTTGGGACGCTGCAAAACACATTGGCGTTCCGAGCGAGGGCGACGATTTCTGGAAATCGGTAACACAGTACGGTCTTTATAACTACGGCGAAATTCTCGGTGGTCCCGATGACCGTTCGACAGGCAATGAAGACATTATGAAAGAGTATACCGATTATATTTCTGTCACAGACAGTAACTACGGTAAAGAACTCCGTGATTCGTTTAATTCGGGCAAAGCTCCTACTTCAAGCGGAAACTGGAGTGAAAAAGGCATTTCAAACGATAAGCTTCTTTATTGGGGTGAAAGCCATGATACATGGTCAAACAACAAAGATTGGGGCTTTTCAAATGAAATGAGTCAGAATGTTATTGACCGTGCCTATGCGGTTGCGGCAAGCCGTAATAAAGTTACTGCTCTTTATTTTTCCCGTCCTTCTTCAACCAACAAAGAAAGTATCAAAATGGGAGAAAAAGGCTCAACTCATTACACCAGCAGTGAGGTTGCCCAAATCAATAAGTTCCATAATGCAATGGACGGCAAAGCTGATTACTACACCGTGTCAGACGGTTGTTCTGTAATTACCCGTAAAGACGGCGGTGCTGTTATCGTAAAAGGCAGCGGAAGCGGCGAGGTTTCGGTAGAAAACGGCGGCGGTTACGCAAAACCGGGTACATACACAGACGCTGTTTCAGGCAATACATTTACAATTACATCAAGCACCATTTCAGGTACAATAGGTTCATCAGGTATTGCAGTAGTCTATGATGCCGAACCCGAAGGACCTTCAGCGTCAGTAACTCCGGGTTCAACAAACTACAATACAGATGAGCTCACACTTACGCTCAATTGCAAGAATGCAAAAAATGCTCAGTATTCAATTGATGACGGTGCATTTGTAAACTACACAAACGGTCAGAAAATTACAATCGGTACTAACCTTGCTTACGATACTGTAACCACAGTAACAGTAAAAGCAAGCGACGGCAAGACAACATCCGATCCGGAAACATATACATATACAAAAGTAGACCCGAATGCCGTAAAGGTTGTTGCTTATGATAACTCATCAACCAAGTGGTCTAAGGTCAATGCATATTTCTGGAGTGATGATAATAAAGAAATGACATCGTGGCCGGGCAAGAAAATGACCGACAAGGGTAATAATATTTTTGATATTGAAGTGCCTGACGGTGCAAAATATGTAATCTTCAACAACGGTGACAGTCAGACAGATGACCTCAGGATTGCAGACGGTAATAAAATTTACAGCAACGGTTCTTGGCAGAACTATTCGACTGTAAAACCCACTCAGCCGACAACAGCTCCTTCCACGACAGTCCGTCCTACTACAATCGCAACTCAGCCTACCACAACTCAGCCTGCTACAACACAGCCTGCTACAACACAGCCGTCTACAACTCAGCCGATAACAGAGCCTTCAAACAGAATTCTTATCGGTGATGTTGATTTAAACGGAACATTTACAGTCTGTGATTCAACAGAGGTTCAAAGATACATTGTTAACATATCGACTTTAAGCGATGAGGCTCTCATTGCGGCAGATGTAAACAAGGATTCTGTTATTTCTGTAAAAGACGCAACTATGATTCAGGCTTATGTCGTTAAGCTTATTGTTGAAAACTCATACTGCGGTACTTACACAGAAAATGTTGCACCCGCCCAGCCTACAACAAATGTCACAGAGCCAACAACCGAACCGACTTCAATTCAGACGAAGAATTATGTTTATTTCGATAATACGGAAAACTGGTCAACAGTAAATGTCTATGCATGGAGTTCAACAGATTCGACTTATATGAGCTGGCCCGGCAAGGCTATGGAAAGTATAGGTAATAACACCTATAGATTTGAACTTCCGAATGGTGCAGAATATGCTATATTCAATAACGGTTCAGCACAGACAGGTGACTTAAAAATCCCCGATGTAAATATGATTTACTCAAACGGACAGTGGAGTAAATACTCCAAGTAAAATTTAACAAGTTTATCTAAGAGCCGCCCCGCACAATCAAGCGCATTTTGCTGTTTTGATTTTTACTGTCGGGGCGGTACTTTTATTTGTTTAAATCACAATACTAAATAAACCGCCTGTAAAAAATGATTGCCCCCTAAAAGTCAGATTTTTGCTCTGACCTTTAGGGGGCGTTTCACAATCCGATTGATTTCGGAGGTTTATTTATTCGATTTTTCTATAATTTTTTCGGCACATTTAATGCCGTCAACTGCGGCGGAGATAATTCCGCCTGCATAGCCTGCACCTTCACCGCACGGATACAGTCCTTCAATAAGTACACTTTCGAGTGTATCTGTTTTTCTCATTATTCTGACGGGGGAAGAGCTTCTGCTCTCAACGCACGTCAAAACAGCGTCACCGTCATCAAATCCGTGTAACATTCTGCCCATTTTCACAATGCCCTGAGCCATAGAAGTGCTGACATATTCAGGCAAAATCTCGTTCAGATTTGAAAATTCATAATTCGGACCGATACTTGGCTTTACATCACCGAGATGTGTGGACTTTCTGTTATTAAGAAAATCGTCAACTCTTTGTATGGGTGCATTATAATTTTCACCGCCGGCAACGAATGCTTTTGATTCAAGCTTTCTCTGCAAATACATTCCGGCAAGCGGATGGTCGGATTCATAATCATCCGGGTTTATTCCTACAAGCAATGCTGAATTTGAATTTTCGGCATTTCGTGCAAATTCACTCATACCGTTGGTGCAAAGTCTGTTTTCTTCGCTTGACGCATTGACAACCTTGCCGCCGGGACACATACAAAATGTATACACACCCCGTCCGTTATCAAGGTGTGTACTCAGCTTATAATTTGCCGAACCGAGTTTTTTATTGCCCGCAAACCTGCCGTATTGTGCCTTGTCAACTTTTTCACGAAGATGTTCGATTCTTGCTCCTACCGAGAAAGGTTTTGCCTCAATCGGCAACTTTAAATCATAAAGCATCTCAAAAGCATCCCTTGCACTGTGACCGATTGCAAGAATAACATTGTCTGTTTCTATAATTTCATCTCCGTTATCCGTTTCAACAGTTATAGATTTCAGTTTGTTATTACTAAAAGCCATTGAAACAAGCTTCGTTTCAAACATAACCCTTCCGCCGAGTTCAATAATCTCGTTGCGGATATTTTTTATTGTGCCTTTTAGCATATCCGTTCCGATATGCGGTTTTGCGTTATAGAGAATTTCATCAGGTGCGCCGTGGCTTACAAATTCTTCAAGCACCTTGCGTTGCCTTATATCTTTTGTACCTGAATTCAGTTTGCCGTCAGAAAATGTTCCCGCACCGCCTTCGCCAAACTGAACATTTGAAGTTATGTCAAGCTTACCGCTTGTCCAGAACCTGTTCACATCGGCAGTTCGCCTGTCAACATCACGACCTCTCTCAATAAGAATAGGATTTGCACCGCTTCTTGCCAGAATAAGTGCCGCAAACAATCCTGCCGGACCTGCTCCGACAACAACGGGGGAGGGCGCATTGCCAAATTTCATCTGATTATATTCATACTTTTTCGCAATTTGAGCGTTACCGCATCTTTTACATACCTTTTCCTCGTTGATATTAAGTTCAGCGTCAACGGTTGTAAGAAAGTAGATATTATCCTTTTTTCTTGCGTCAACCGATCTGCGAAAAATCTTACAGCTTTTTATGGATTTTTCTTCAATCCTCAGCTGTTGGGCAACTGCCTTGCGAACCGATTTATCATCGTAGTCAAGGCTTAAATGTATATTGTTCACTCTGATCATAAATTTTCTCCTGCAATAATTCCTCCGGCAAATGCAAAATGAAGATTAAATCCTCCGCATTCACCGCAAAGGTCAATTGCCTCACCACATATAAAAAGATTTTTCACAATTTTACTCATCATAGTGTTTTCATCAATTTCTTTGCCTAAAACACCGCCCAAAGCACATTGTGCGTGTGAGAAATCTTCTTTTCCGCTTACTGTAAATGACATCGATTTTATTGTTTTGCAAATTCCTGATACTTCGTCCTTTGAAAGCTTGGAACAAATCTTTGACAAATCAACTCGGCTGATTTTCAGAATTGCCTGTCCGATTCTCTTCTGAAAAATTCCTGTCAAAAGCTGTTCACACGGCAAATCAGAAAACAATGATATATGTTGTCTGATTATTTTAATCAGCTCATTTTCCGAATAATCGGGCAATAAATCAAGCACTATTTTGTCGTTCGGTTTAGCAAACAATGAAAGATTGAACACGCAAATTCCCGACAGCGAATTCTCGGTAAATTGAATTTCACCTGTTTCTTCCTTGATTAATCGACCATGTTCACCGTATAACTGTGCCTTGCCCGTAACTCTCAGACCTTTTAATATTTTCAGAACATCGCTTTTAACCTTAACAGGGCACAAAGCAGGGGAGAACGAAACAACCTTATGACCAAAATTTTTAAGATAATCAATTGCACTTGCGTTTCCGCCAAGCTTAGGTGCGGCTTTTGAACCGTTTGCAATCACAAGCTTGTTACATATGAAATCGTACTTTTTTTCGCTGTCATCAGACGAAATTTTAAAACCGTTTGAAACTTTTTTTATAGAATTGACATTTTGTTCCGTGAAAACATCTATTCCGAGTGTTTCAACCTGTAAGCGCAGAACATCCAGAACAGATGCGGCGTGTTTGCTTATCGGGTAATATCTGCCCTCGTTATCGTAAAAACTTAAAAGACCGAAGTTTTTAAAGATATTCGCCATTTCATCACCGCTGAATCTTTCGAAAATTTTTTTACTCTGCTTTTTGAAAGAACCGACATATTTATCGGGAGATATACAGTGATTTGTCAGATTACATCTGCCGTTGCCTGTTGACATCAGCTTTTTGCCTAATCTGTCATTTTTTTCGATTATTGCAATTTTCTTTGAACGGTCATGTTTCTTTGCTGTGATTGCACACAGAAGTCCCGATGCACCGCCGCCGATTATAATTGCATCATATATATTTTTCTTTTCCATTTTATAAATTCACCAAAAAATAAGGGCAGCGATGTGCTGCCCAAAATTATTTACGGAGCAAAAATAAAGTTGATTCCGTTTGCAACAAGTACCGAACCGATACCCATTATAATACCTGCGATAACAACACCGCACATAACGGCTATAACGCTTTTCTTAAATCCGAGGTCAAGAATACTTGCCGCAAGTGTTCCTGTCCATGCGCCTGTGCCGGGAAGAGGGATGCCTACGAAAAGCATAAGTGCAACAAACATTCCGTTGCCTGCTTTTGCCTCAAGTTTTCTGCCGCCTTTTTCGCCTTTTTCAAGACAGAAAGAAAAGAATTTGCCGATAAACTTCTTGTCAGAACCCCAAACAAGAACCTTTCTTGCAAAGAGGTAGATAATCGGAACCGGGAGCATATTGCCTAAAATGCAGATTACATATGTCCAAAAAAGATTTAAGTCATTTGCAACCGCAACAGGCACAGCACCTCTGATTTCTACTATCGGAACCATTGAAATAAAAAATACTATTAAATACCACATATTTGCTCCTTAGAAATTATATTTTGCCAATACCTGATAAGTATAACAGATTTAAAAGTTTTTTTCAATATTTGAGCAAGATAAAATCTTCCATAATAAAGCCTTAAAATTTGATTTATTTATACATTATGATAAATAATTATTCAAAAGTTGACATTGACTGAATAATCTGTAAAATATATTGTGGAGTGATTTGATGAAAACGAATTCCTGTTCAATGCGATTCAGAATAATTATGTTTGTTTTGACCGCGTCAGTGATTGCATTTGCGTTTATTCATTCTTCAATGCCGTCAGTTGAGTCGGCACAAGAGAGTGAAAGCGTCCTTGATTTTGTCACAGTAATTTTAAAATTATTCGGAATTGAGCCGAATCTTTCGGATCACATAATCAGAAAGCTTGCTCATTTTACGGAATATACCGTTCTGGGAGCATTGCTCTGTTCATGTGCGTATTCATTTGACCGAATCAAGCCGATAAAATTTGTACCCTACACCGTTTCTATCGGACTGTTTACCTGTTTTATTGATGAAACAATCCAACTTGGGGTTGAGGGAAGATCGGGACAGGTGAGCGATATGTGGATTGACTTTTTCGGTGTGTTGCTCGGTACGGCTGTAATGCTTGTTGCATTTTGGATTTACAGGAAGATACGAAAGATCAACTAACTATATGTATGCGAATAAGAAAGGAATCAGTATGGAAAAAGTAATTCAGCCAAAAGAAAATAAAATGGGAACTATGCCAATGACAAGGCTCATTCTGACAATGAGTCTGCCTGCAATTTTTTCAATGACAATTCAGGCAATGTATAATGTTGTTGACAGTATTTTTATCGGCAACTATGACGCAGACGGACTGACCGCAACTTCGCTTGCGTATCCTCTGCAAATGCTTTTGATTGCGTTTGCAGTCGGTACGGCAGTCGGTGTAAACTCGTTTGTTTCAAGAAAATTAGGTGAGAAAAATTTTGTTCAGGCAAACGACGGAGCAACTCACGGTCTTGTAACCTGTATTTTTAATTATGTAATATTTTTATTGCTCGGACTTTTTGCGGTTCGCCCGTTTATGGCAATGTACACGCAGAATGAGGCTATTCTAAATTACGGAATCCAGTATCTGACGGTTGTACTTTGCTTCTCGTTCTTTTCAATTGTACAGATTATGGTTGAAAAAACGCTTCAGGCAACAGGCAATATGATATTCCCCATGTTATCCCAACTTTTCGGTGCAATTGTAAATATTATTTTTGACCCGCTCCTGATTTTCGGTATAGGAATTTTCCCCGAACTCGGTGTTCTCGGTGCGGCAATTGCTACTGTATTCGGTCAATTCTGCGGTATGGCTTTCTGTCTTTGCATTCTTTTCTTTAAGAATAACGAAGTTAAAGTTTCGTTCAAACATTTCAAATTGAATGGTTCTACATTAAAATCTATCTATGTTGTAGGCTTTCCGTCAGTAATTATGCAGTCAATCGGTTCGGTTATGATTATCGGACTCAACGCTATTCTTGCTGTTTCTGAGGCTGCCGTTACTGTTCTCGGTATATATTATAAATTACAGAGCTTTGTATTCATGCCTTGTTTCGGACTCAATCAGGGCGTAATGCCGATTATCGGTTATAACTACGGTGCAAGAAAGAAAAAGAGAATGTATTCCGCTTTAAAGCGCGGCATCATCATTGGCGTAATTATTATGGCGGTCGGCACAATTCTTATGTGGACAATCCCCGAACAGCTTATTGCTATGTTTGGCGGCACACAGGATATTATGGATATCGGTGTCCCTGCCTTCAGAATCATCAGCCTTTGCTTTATTCCTGCTGCTGCCGGCATTATCTTTACAACACTTTTTCAGGCAGTCGGAAAGGGACTGCGCAGTCTTATTATGTCATTCTGTCGTCAGCTTGTACTCATTCTTCCGATTGCGTGGGTGCTTTCTATGGTGTTTGATTATACAGCCGTATGGTATGCTTTCCCGATTGCGGAATTTTTCTCGTTAATGCTTGCAATTGCATTTTTTGTCAACCTTACAAAAGGCGATTTTAAAAGACTTGACCAAAAGATTGAATGACGCAGTTAAATTTGTTCACCTCATTGCATATATTGCATTGAGGTGATTTTTTTGACAGAAAATAATGATAACAGAAATACCATTACATATGACGATGACTGGAAATCTGTTTCATATTCGGAATATCCGAAGGTATCGGAGGAGCTTGATTCAGATGAGGAGGATGTGAACTCTTTATCGGCTGAAAATAGTGATGAAAAGAAAAATTCTCCGAAACAGCTTGTGATAACGATTCAGCTTGTGTGTTGTATCCTTATAGCTCTTGCGGCTTTTTTGCTTAATTTATTCGGCGGTGAGGTCTATGCCGCAACACGGGAATGGTACTATTCAAACCTTGAAAAATCCGTTGTTTTTGATACGGGCGATAATAAAATAGATTTATCAAATTTGTTTACTGCAACAAGCGATGAAGTTTCGTCTGCTGAGCATTGATTTTACGGTTTCGTATTCACTCGTTTGTCTTGGAGCAATATGTGTGATACTGAATATATTTTTAGGATTTCTATGTTGCGTTATGGCTGTGATTATTCATGAGTGCGGTCATCTTTTTGCAATGCTCATTTGCAAATCTCCGCCTGATAAAATCAAAATTTCGCTGTTTGAAATCAAGATTACCAACTCTTCAAGGCAGTTAAACACAACCCGTCAGAACATTTTTATAATTTTTTTCGGACCTTTAGTCAATTTCATTTGTTTTATTCTGTTTTATCTGTTATACTTATGTAATAGTGAATTTTTATTGCCGATTGCCATGGCGAACCTTTGCACGGGACTTTTTAATATGCTGCCGGTTATGTCGCTTGACGGCGGACAGCTTATGTATGTTATTCTGTGCAGAAAATTCTCGGAAAAATCAGCCGAAAGAATCATAAATATAACTGCTGTTATAATTCTTTTTCCGCTGACGGTACTCGGCTTTATGGTTTTGCTAAATTCAAAATATAATTTTTCGCTGTTGATTGTATGTGCGTATCTCATTGCGTCACTTTTATGTAAAAACAACAGGTACTACTGACGGAGGATTTCTATGGTCAGCAAAGAAGTTGAAAAATTACTTCTGAAAGTTCAAAAGCCGGGAAGATATGTCGGCGGTGAACTCAACGAAGTAATCAAGGATAAAAAGAAAGTAGATTGCAGATTTGCCTTCTGCTTTCCCGATACCTATGAAGTAGGTATGTCCCATCTCGGAATGAAAATTCTTTACAGCCTTATGAACGCTGTGCCGTACATTTGGTGCGAAAGAGTTTTTGCCCCATGGGTTGATATGGAAGAAGAGATGATAAAACACAATATTCCGCTTTATGCGCTTGAAAGCGGAGATCCCGTGTCTGATTTTGACTTTATCGGTTTCACTCTCCAGTATGAACTCAGCTTTACAAATATGCTCAATATGCTCAGGCTTTCGGGTGTGCCGATTAAAAGCTGTGACCGAAAAGAACTTAAAAACATAGTAGTTGCAGGCGGACCGTGTGCCTGCAACCCCGAGCCGATTGCAGATTTTGTCGATATTTTCTTCATCGGTGAGGGTGAAGAGGTTGACCTTGAGGTTATTGAACTTTTCAGAAAGTGCAGAGCCGAGGGTAAATCAAAACAGGAGTTTCTTGAACTCTCATCTAAAATTGAGGGTGTATATGTTCCGGCACTCTATGATGTAACATATAACGAGGACGGTACAATCAAGTCATTCACTCCAAAAGGAGATGCTCCCGCTAAAATCCACAAGCGTATTATGCTTGATATGGACAAGTCGTTCTATCCTGATAATTTTGTAGTTCCGCTCGTTGAGATAGTTCATGACAGAGCGGTTCAGGAAATTTTCCGTGGCTGTATAAGAGGCTGCCGTTTCTGTCAGGCAGGTATGATTTACCGTCCCGTCCGTGAAAAATCTCCCGAAACTATAAATAAACAATGCAGAGCATTATGTGATAATACGGGTTACGATGAAGTTTCGCTATCTTCACTCAGTTCAAGTGACTACAGTCAGATTGTACCGTTGCTTGACAAGCTGAATGAGTGGAGCAAAGACGAAAAAGTCAGCATTTCACTTCCGTCACTGCGTGTTGACGGCTTTACAGATGACATTATGAATAAGATTAAAACCGTACGCAAGAGCGGACTTACCTTTGCCCCGGAGGCAGGCAGTCAGCGTATGCGTGATGTTATCAATAAAAATGTTCGTGAAGATGAACTTTTGCAGACTTGCACAACTGCATTTGCAGGCGGCTGGACTACGGTAAAACTCTATTTTATGATTGGTCTGCCTACCGAAACAATGGACGATGTCGCCGCAATTGCCGGCCTTGGTCAGTCTGTAGTTGATGCATATTACAAATGTCCCGACAAGCCAAAGGGCAAGTCGGTGCGTGTAACCGTGTCTGCATCCTCTTTTGTACCAAAACCGTTCACACCGTTTCAATGGGAACCGCAGGATACAATCCCTGTTCTTCATGAAAAGCAACAGCACATCAAGGATAGTATTACAACAAGAAAAATTCAGTTTAACTATCACGATGCCGATACAAGCTACCTTGAAGCAGTATTTGCAAGGGGTGACAGAAAACTTTGTAAGGTAATGGAGCTTGCATGTGAAAGAGGTTTTCATTTTGACGGCTGGAATGATTGTTTCAGCCTTGAAAAGTGGCTTGAACTCTTTGATGAATGCGGTGTTGATCCGTCATTTTATGCAAACAGACGCAGAAGTTTTGACGAAATTCTTCCGTGGGATCATATTGACTACGGTGTAACTAAGGATTTCCTTATCAGAGAATGTAAAAAAGCGTACGCAGATACAACAACACCGCATTGCAGACTGAAATGCAACAACTGCGGTGCGGCTAAATACGGAAAGGGTGTGTGTTTTGAAAAGCGTAAGAATATGGTTTAAAAAAGATTTTGAATGTCGCTATATTTCGCACCTTGATCTCAATCGATGTATGCTCCGTGCATTGCACAAGAGCAAAATCCCTATCTGGCATACAGAAGGATTTAACCCGCATCCGTTTGCAACATTTCCGTTGCCGCTTTCGCTTGGTTTCAGAGGTGTAAACGAATGTATGGATGTCAAGCTTGAGGATGAAAGCTTTCCGTTTGAAGAAATCATCTCAAGGCTTAACGGTTGTCTGCCGAGAGGACTTCGTGTGTTTGATGTAACGGAACCAGTTATGAAAGCCGGAAAGATTGCTTTTGCATCATTTACAATCAAGATTTCCTGTGACGGTGAAAACTCCCGTACAGTATGCGAACAACTCAAAGAACTGCTGACAAGCGAAAGTATTGAAGTTGAAAAGAAATCTAAAAAAGGCATAAAAACTGTTGACATAAAGCAAGGTATAAAGAGCTTTGAAGTAACCGAGAAGTTCGACTTTGCAGAACTTGATGTTGTTTTGTCGGCAGGCAGCTCCGATAATGTGAATCCGAATCTGCTTATATCGGCTTTTGAAAACCGTTTTTTGGTTTCCTGTGATACCGACATCACAAGAAATGACCTCTACAACGCAGATATGGAATTGTTTAGATAGGTGAATATATGTTTGAATTTACAATACGAGAAAATGATTTTTTAAACGGATTTTTGGATTTATTGAGTGAATATGTAAATAAGTCGTATAAGTTCACCATGTCATACCTGACAAGCCCTCTTTTGTCAGATGTGCGTGAGAGCGAAAGACTTGTTTTGCTTGTAGTCAACAAGTCTGTTTTTCAGAATATGTACAGCTTCATCAAGCTGAATGACAGCAATATGCAGTTTGCATCATTTTCCTGTCTTGAAACAGCCGTGAACTCAATGCGACTTTACAATGTCCTTGCTATAAATCCGGATTATATGCACGAATACATTACCGGCGGAAACTTTTCGCTTGAAGTCTGTGAAAATGAAATTTCAGAAAAACAAAAAGAATACAAGAAAGGTGAAGAGGAGTTCTCGCTCCGTGAGTTTGCAACCGGACTTGGCAAATTCAATTCTTTTGAATTAAAAAATGCCGCTGTTGCGTCACAGCTTGTTGACGGCAACATCTATCTCGGACTTTCCTGCGGCAATGAACTCGGAGAGGATTTGCAGGATGAAGTCAGAAAGAGTATGATTGGTGCATACCTTTCACTTTCAAAGCACAATAAAATGTTTTTTAACGGCGGTATAGATGATACTCTTGAAGAGCTTGAGGACAAGCTCTATGCAAAGTTTCTTGAATATATCAAAAAGTTCTCATAATCTTTTTAAACTTTCACATTACTTTACACAAGCGTTCAATTTTCTGTCACATAAGACAGTTATTATATGCTTGTAAGTTAAAGATAAGCAAAAAACACTTTAACTTCACATAGATAATGCTTACAAGAACTTTTCATAGATTTCCTCTCTAATATGTCGAAAGACACAAAGGTCGGCTTTTCTGCCGACCTTTTTAATTTATCAGGTGTTTTATTATGAATTACTACTCCCTTAATAAATATCTCAAAAATACATTCGGTAAAAAGGTGTACAAAATTTCGCTGAACGGTAATATGACCCGTCCGAATCGTGACGGAACCCTCGAAACAAGGGGCTGTATTTTTTGCAGCAGGGGAGGCTCCGGAGAATTTGCCTCCGATGCACTTCTTCCTGTTCACGAACAAATCGATCAGGCTAAACTGCGAATAAAAAAGAAATCCGACTGTAAAAAGTTTATTGCATACTTTCAGCCGTTCACAAATACCTATGCCCCTGTTGAATATCTTGAAAAAATATTTACAGATGCAATTTCAGAACCCGACATTGTTGCTCTTTCAATCGCAACCCGTCCCGATTGCCTGGGAAATAATGTGTTAGGTCTTCTTGAAAAACTAAATAAGATAAAACCTGTCTGGGTAGAACTCGGATTGCAGACCATTCATGAAAAATCGGCAGATTATATAAGAAGAATGTATCCGCTATCCGTTTATGACTCAGCTACAGAAAATCTTCATAAAATCGGAATCAATGTAATTACACACATTATTTTGGGACTTCCAAACGAATCTAAAGAAATGATGCTTGAATCTGTAAAATATGCAGGCAGTAAAACCGACGGAATTAAACTGCAGTTGTTGCATATTTTAAAAAACACAGACTTGTGTGATGACTATGAAAGCGGAAAATTTGATGTGCTTTCAATGGAGAATTATATTGATATTCTTTGCGATTGCGTTGAAGTGTTGCCTGAAAATGTTGTAATTCACCGTTTAACAGGTGACGGGGATAAAAAACTGCTCGTTGCACCCATATGGAGTGCCGATAAAAAGCGTGTTTTAAACTCTATCAACCGTGAATTTGCAAAGCGTGATATCACGCAGGGAAGAAAGGCAAAGTAAAAGACTCCCGAATCAATCATCGGAAGTCTTGTTTTCAAGAGTATTGTCGTTGTGATTTTTCTCTTTTTCAGCTTTCTTCTGAGCTGTTTTTTTACCGATTGCATACGCAACAGCCAATATAGCCAAGCATCCCGCAGTTATGCCCATTCCGGCAAGGAAAAATTTTATTTGCTTATCTTTAATGGGATTGTAATCAATATATTCGTCATCTGAGGCATTAACAGTTGTAGGCTCTGTCGGGTGTTTACTTTTACCGCTCTTTCCTGTAGCTTGCGTGCTGTTTTTATTGCTTGACGAGGAACTTCCGCCGCTAACCGTTCCCGATGCATTTTTATATATTCTGATACACGATGCAGTGCAACTTCCAACATCCATAAAGTTCACATCGGAATCAACACATTGATTCACCGTGTAGTCAATATACGCAGTACCTTCTTTTATTGTTTTGAAATCAAGCGTTAAGACATCGCTTCCGCCCGAAATATTTTGTCCTTCAGAATTAAGAAAAACAACTTTAACCTTGCCGCTTTTCTTGTTGACCTGAATTTTTGAGCCGTTATTCACTACTTTAACCTTTCTGAATTCGATATAATCGGGGTCATATGTAAATTCAAATGTTGCGGCAGAAAGTCGATTGCCGGAATTTGCGGAAAGTGCAACGCTGAACAGTCTGTTCGGCTTCATATCTGCATTTTGCATTTCAAAACTTACGCTTGCGGTTGCAAATGCACTTGTTAAAGATATTTGCAATAAAGCTACCAAAATTAAAATAATAGAAAATAGTTTTTTCATAGTTCGCCACATAAAATTAAAATATTTCAAAATCTCACTTGATTTTTCTGATTTCATTTGATATAATAAACAGGTCGTTTGGAGAGATGTCCGAGCTGGCCGAAGGAGCATGATTGGAAATCATGTATACGGTGAACACCGTATCAGGGGTTCGAATCCCCTTCTCTCCGCCATAAACGCTGAACTTTATTTTAGGTTCAGCGTTATTTTTTTGACCTGTTTTTCTTAATAAAAGGTGCTGTTTTTCATATATATAATTGTATCGTATGGCAAGATTTGTTGTCAACGGATTTACGGTGAAGAGTTAGCACATATAGTGCATTTGCGGTCATTTTTAATAATTTTTTAGCATTTCATATGACATAACCATTCAGCTTTCGGTTATTTATTCAAAAAACTGCCACTAAACCTTTACAAACCCTACAAGATATTGTATTATATTAGTAATTATAAATTACCATGGGGTGTTATGTATGAAACCAAAATATAAAAGAGTATTATTAAAACTTTCAGGCGAATCACTTGCAGGCGAAATGAAACACGGAATTGATTTTGAAACTGTTCTCAAAATCTGCAAGCCTATTAAAGAATGTGTTGACGCAGGCGTAGAAGTCGGCATCGTAGTAGGCGGCGGCAACTTCTGGCGTGGCAGAAGCTCAGGCGAAATGGACAGAACAAGAGCCGACCATATGGGTATGCTTGCAACAACAATCAATGCACTCGGTGTTTGTGATGCACTTGAACAGCTTGGAGTTAATGTTCGTGTTCAGACAGCTATCGCTATGCATCAGATTGCAGAGCCGTACATCAGAAACAAAGCAGTTCTTCACCTTCAGAAGGGCAGAGTAGTAGTATTCGGTTGCGGAACAGGCAACCCGTTCTTCAGCACAGACACAGCAGCAGCTCTTCGTGCGGCAGAAATTGAGGCTGATATCGTAATGAAGGCTACTATGGTTGACGGTGTATATGACAGCGATCCCAAGAAAAACCCGAACGCAAAGAAGTACGATACAATTTCTTTCCATGATGTTCTCAACAAGGATCTCGCTGTTATGGACAGCACAGCGGCATCGCTTTGCAAGGACAATAATCTTCCGATTCTTGTATTCAGTATTGAAGATCCCGAAAATATCTACAAAGCTGTATGCGGTGAAAACATCGGTACAATCGTAACAGCCAACAATTAATTTGAATTTTTTACTGACTTTTTAACAATAATTATTACACAGGAGGCATAAATATGCAGACACAGTTAAAAAAAGCCGGCGAAAGTATGGACAGACGACTTGAGCATATGCGCACGGAATTTTCAGAAATCAGAGCAGGCAGAGCAAATCCCGCAGTTCTTGATAAGGTAAAGGTTGACTATTACGGCGCACCCACACCCGTAAATCAGCTTGCTGCAGTATCTGTTACAGAGGCAAGAACTCTTACCATTCAGCCATGGGATGCGTCTGTATTAAGACAGATTGAAAAGGCTATCCAGACTTCCGATATCGGCATCAACCCACAGAATGACGGTAAGATTATTCGTCTTATTTTCCCGCCTCTCACAGAGGACAGAAGAAAAGAAATCGTAAAAGATGTTCAGAAGATTGCTGAGGAAACAAAGATTCAGATTCGTAATGTCCGCCGTGAACTTATCGACAAGCTTAAAGCTATGAAGAAGGACGGCGAGCTTACAGAGGACGATCTCAAGCAGGGCGAAAAGAAAGCTCAGGATCTTACAGATAAGTATGTCAAAGAAGTTGAGAGCGTTTCTGCAGTAAAGCAGAAAGAAATTTTGGAGATGTAATATGGCTTTTTTCTCAAAGAAAAAAGATGAGCAGATTGAGGTTACAGACCTCAATCTGCCTTCACATATCGGAATTATTATGGACGGCAACGGCCGTTGGGCAAAGAAAAGAGGACTTCCGAGAAAAGCAGGTCACCGTCAGGGTGCGAAAACTTTCAGAACAATAACAAGATACTGTTCCGATATCGGAATAAAGTACCTTACCGTATATGCTTTTTCAACCGAAAACTGGAAAAGACCGCAGGAGGAAGTTGATGCACTAATGTCGCTCTTTAAATCATATCTTAATGAAGCACTTGAAGATTTTAAGGATGACAGTATTGTGGTAAAATTCATCGGTGACAAGTCGGGCTTTAATGACGAACTCCGTGAGCTTATGATTGAAAACGAGGAGAGTTCAAAAGACCGTGACGGTATGGTTCTCAATATAGCTATGAATTACGGCAGTCGTGACGAAATTGTCAGAGCCGTCAGAAACATTTCCGAGGATGTCAGAAACGGAAAAATTTCTTCCGATGACATAACAGAAAATCTTTTTTCAAATTATCTTTATACCGCAGGTCAGCCCGATCCCGACCTTATTATCAGACCGAGCGGTGAATACAGAATTTCAAATTTCCTTTTGTGGCAGTCAGCCTACACGGAATTTGTTATAATGAACAAGCTTTGGCCTGATTTTCAGAAATCAGACCTTGACGAAGCGTTAAAAATATACTCCTCCAGAAACAGAAGATACGGTGGAGTCTGATGAGAGTTGATATAAAATGAAATCCCTCAAGCCACGGCTGCTGACAGCCGTAATAGGAATACCAATACTGCTGATCGTTCTGTTTGTTTCGGAACTTTGGCACCCATTTGTAGGCATAGTCATAGGAGCATTCTCGGCATTTATGATAGGCGAGTATCTTCATGCAAGAAAGATGCTTTATAAATTTCACCTTTCAATACCTTGTATGCTGTTTACTTTTCTGCTTTCGGTTTTAGTTACAACAAAGTATCTGTATGTTTTGATTTTTGCTTTTATACTGACAGTCTTTGCTGTAATGATTTTTAAACACGAAAAGACAAACTATGCCGATGTTGCACATTCAGTGTTCGGAACTCTTTTAATTTCTTTTGGAATGAGTGCCGTACCGATTGCTTGTGCATCATCTGTATCAATTACTTTCTGCTATATATGTATTTTCGCATTACCGTGGATGGCAGACGCAGGCGGCTTTTTTATCGGAGCATCGTTCGGTAAGCACAAACTTTGCCCGAAAATCAGCCCTAAAAAGACTGTTGAGGGCGCAATCGGCGGAATACTTTTCTGCGACCTTACAGCAGTAATTATAGGCCTTATATTTCATTTTTGTGTTATGCCTGATGCTAACATTAATTTCTGGGCATTGATTCTTCTCGGTGTAATTGACGCTCCTGTTTCAATTCTCGGTGATTTGAGCTTTTCACTTATCAAAAGAAATTACGGAATCAAGGACTACGGTTCAATTTTCCCCGGTCACGGCGGAATGCTTGACAGGTTTGACAGCATAATATTTACTGCCCCTGTTCTTGTGGCAATCAATCAATTCATACCTTTCATAACAGTGGGGTAAACTAAAATGGTAAATTCACTTTCAATTCTCGGATCGACGGGTTCAATCGGAACTCAGACGCTTGATGTTGCAGATAAACTTAATTTAAAAGTTTCCGCGCTCACGGCGTCAACAAATATAAAGCTGCTTGAAGAACAGGTAAGAAAATACAAACCTGAACTTGCAGTAGTTTTTAACGAAGAAAAAGCCAAAGAATTCAAAGATAATATAAAAGATACAAACACCCGTGTTTTAAGCGGTATGAACGGACTTATTGAGGCGGCAACGCTTGAGAATGCCGACCTTGTTGTAAATTCGGTTGTCGGAATGGTAGGCTTAAAGCCTACACTTGCAGCGGCAAACGCTAAAAAAGATATTGCTTTTGCAAACAAGGAAACGCTTGTAACAGGCGGTAAGCTTGTATGTGATGCGGTAAAGAAGAACGGTGTGAAGCTTCTTCCCGTTGACAGTGAACATTCTGCTATCTTCCAATGCCTGCAGGGAATGCCTGAAAAGAAAATGCTTAAAAAGCTCATTCTTACAGCATCCGGCGGCCCGTTCTTTGGCAAAACAGTCGAAGACTTAAAGAATGTAACAGTTAATGAGGCTCTCAATCATCCAAATTGGAGTATGGGTGCAAAAATAACCATCGACTCTGCTACAATGATGAACAAAGGTCTTGAAATCATTGAGGCTAGATGGCTTTTTGATGTTCAGCCCGAAAACATTGATGTTGTTGTTCATCGTGAAAGTATCATACATTCTCTCATAGAATATGTAGATAATTCCGTAATTGCACAGCTCGGACTCCCCGATATGAGGATTCCGATACAGTACGCAATTACATATCCGGAAAGATATGAGTCACCTGTCGGTGAATTAAGTCTTGCTCAAATCGGCAAAATGACTTTCTTTGAACCTGACTATGATACTTTCAAATGTCTGAGAGCCTGTAAAAAAGCTCTTTCACTCGGAGGTGTTGCAACAGCAATTGCCAACGGTGCTAATGAGGAGGCTAACCGACTTTTCAGAGAAGGTAAAATCACTTTTCTTGAAATCGGTGACCTTGTTATGGGTGCAATTGATAACATAGACAATTTTGAGCCTTTATGCGTTGATGATGTGTTAAAGGCAGACAAACTTGCAAGAGAGTATGTACTCTCTAAGCTATAATTTGCGGTAATATTTTCCACTGCTGTCTTTGCGACGGCAATGAATATTTTGGAGTTGATTTATTTTAATGCAAATTTTAACAGTTGCGGCTCTTATAGTGATAGGAATATTACTTTTTGAGCTTATAATTTTTTCTCACGAATTCGGTCATTTTATTACCGCAAAGCTTTCGGGTGTAAAGGTAAATGAATTTGCACTCGGAATGGGACCGAAAATAATCAGTTTTGTTAAAGGCGAAACAAGGTACTCGCTTCGTCTTTTTCCTATAGGCGGTTACTGTGCCATGGAAGGAGAGGATGAAGACAGTGAAGAAAAAGGTGCTTTTAATAACGCAAAAGTTTGGAAGAGAATGATTATCATAATCGCAGGTGCGGTTATGAATATTCTTCTCGGCTTTGTTATGATGTTTGCCTTTACCGTTCAGGCTGACAGCTACAGTTCAACTACAATATCTCAGTTTCAACCCAATGCATTTACTGCAAACACAGGTTTACAAACAGGGGATAAAATTGTTGAAGTGAACGGTTATTCGATTTGGAATTCACGAGATTTGCAGTTTGCAATCTCAACTCTTCCATATGAAACAGTAGAAGGCAATACACTTGAGGTATACAAAGAAAGAGCAACATCTGCCGCTTGCGGTGTATATAATAAGTATGCAAAAGACGAGTCTCTTTCAAAGGATGAACTTCAAAAATACTATAATGCTCTTTCTGAGGGTTGTTCAAAAATAAATAAGGCTGCAAGCAAAGACGAGGCTAAAAAACTTCTTGACGAAACTTGCAAGTCAATTTATGCACTTGACAAATCATATGATATGTCAAAGTATAAAACGCCCGAAATAGACACAACTACATCAAGACCGAGATTCATGGGTGATGTAAAAGTTGTTCGTGACGGCAAAGAAATAACACTTGAAAATGTACAGTTTTTCACCTATTACGCTGATGAGGATGCCGAAAAGGAAAACAAACCTACTGTTGCGTTTGACTTTGCAGTTGAACCGATTGAGAAAAATGTCGGTACTGTCCTCGGTGAAACATTCACACAGACCTGTTCAATGGCAAAAACCGTGTGGACATCTCTGGTGTGGCTTGTTCAGGGCAGATTTACATTCAACGATATGTCAGGTCCTGTTGGTATTGCTACAGCTGTCACTCAGGTTGCATCAATGGGACTTCAAACAGGCTTCGGAGATGCAGTCAATAACATTCTTTTTGTAATGATACTCATTACGGTAAACCTCGGAATTGTAAATATGCTACCGTTCCCGGCGCTTGACGGCGGAAGATTCTTATTTTTGCTGATTGAATGGATATTCAAAAAGCCGATTCCGAGAAAGGCAGAACAGATTGTGAATACAGTCGGTCTTGTTCTGTTGCTTGCATTTATGCTTATTATTTCGGTGAAAGATGTGTTCCAGCTTGTAACGGGAACATTCCCCGGAATGTAGACAAACGGAGGAAATTTTATGGGAAGTAAAATTCAGGTAACTGCCGGCAATGTAAAAATCGGCGGCGGTGCTAAAGTAAGCGTTCAGTCAATGCTCAACATTCCCTCAACCGATATTGAGGGTTCTGTAAGACAGGCAAAAGAGCTTGAAGAGGCCGGTTGCGAAATTATTCGTGCAGCTATTCCTAATAAAGATGCAGTAAAGCTTATTCCTGCCCTCAAAGAGGCTGTAAGCGTCCCGATTGTAGCCGATATCCATTTTGACTATAAGCTTGCGCTTGAGGCATGTGCGGCAGGCATCGACAAAATCCGTATCAATCCGGGTAACATCGGATCAGACGATAGGGTGAAGGCGGTGGCAGACGCTTGCCGACAGCGTGGCATTCCGATTAGAATCGGTGTTAACTCAGGTTCGCTTGAAAAGGAAATTCTTGCAAAATACGGTCATCCCACACCCGAGGCACTTTGCGACAGTGCCTTGTACCATGCATCACTTCTTGAAAAGTTTGATTTCAACGATATTGTTCTTTCAATGAAAAGTTCAACCGTTTCTACTATGATTAAAGCCTATGAGCTTGCCGCAGAAAGGTGTGACTATCCGCTTCACCTCGGTGTTACAGAGGCGGGAACAGAAAGAATGGGTATCATCAAATCTTCTGCCGGAATCGGTGCATTACTGCTCCATGGTATCGGCGATACAATCAGAGTTTCTCTCACGGCCGATCCTGTAAAGGAAGTTTATGCCGCTCACGATATCCTCAAGGCTCTTGACATTGAGAAAGACGGAGTTCAATTTGTTTCATGTCCGACTTGCGGAAGAACAAGAATTGACCTTGTGAAGATTGCAAACGAGGTTGAAGATAAGCTCAGAAACTGCAAAAAGAATATCAAAGTAGCGGTAATGGGTTGCGTTGTAAACGGTCCCGGAGAGGCAAGAGAAGCTGATATCGGCATCGCAGGCGGTGACGGTTGCGGTCTTGTATTCAAAAAAGGCGAAATTCTTCGCAAAGTTCCGGAAGATAAACTCGTTGACGCACTTTTGGAAGAAGTAGAAAAATTATAACTCTATCAGCAGTCAAAATACATTTGCTGTAATATGACAGAAGGACATATATGAAAACATTAGGAGAAGTCTTTGACTCCCAATTCGGCATTAAACTGCCGCAACAGATTTCACAGGGAGAACTGACACAACTTAATATTAACAAACAAGCCCGTTTGATTACCTTAGCAGTAAAATTCAACGGGCTCGTTGAGCGTAATACGCTTTTTGACACGGAAAAGCTGATTACCAAGACACTTGCATATCATACTGTAATCAAACCGCATTTTCCGACAGAGTTGTTTTCCGCTGATTATTTTCCTCAGCTATACGCAGCCGTAAGGCGAGATATTCCGAGTATTAACGGAACTCTCAACAATGCTGAGGTTAGGTTTGAAAACAATACGCTTACGATAAATCTTCTTAACGGCGGAAAAACTCTCCTTGACAGTAAAGGCTTTGACAAAGCACTTATAAAACTCGTTTCGGAAGAATTCAATCTTTACATTTCCGTTAATTATACCGGAACCTTTGAGGTTGAAGAAAACAGTGAAGAATACAAAGCCGCTATTCATGATGCTCAGGAGAAAATCAACCGAGAAAATCTTCAGAAAGCCGCTGAATTCTATCAGGAAGAGGTTGAAACAGCAGAAAAGAGAGAAGAAAAACACGCTGAAAACACTACTGTGGAAATTGAAGTTCGTGAGGGCAAGTTTGCAACACCGCAGATTATCCAGTCCTCAATCCGTCCGTTATACGGTCGTTCAATCAGGGGGAAAATGATTCCCATTTCTTCAATCTCAGGTGATTCAGGAAGAATTGTGGTATGGGGCGATGTATTTGATATTGAAAAGAAAGTTACTAAAAGCGGTGACAAAAATATTTTCACTATCGACATAACCGATTATACGGGCTCAACAACAGCTAAAGTATTTAATTCAATCAAGGAATCAGCCGTAATTGATAATATTAAAAAAGGCGATACAATCGTTGTTCAGGGCGATGTTGAGTATGATAAATATGCAGGCGAACTTGTTGTAAATGCCCGTTCAATCGGTACGGCCCAAAAAGTAAAAGTAGTTGATAATGCCGAGAAAAAGCGTGTTGAACTCCATATGCATACAAATATGTCGCAGATGGATGCCGTAACATCGGCAGGTGACCTTGTAAACCGTGCTTATCAGTGGGGACACAAAGCCGTTGCAATTACTGACCACGGTGTCGCACAGGCTTTTCCCGATGCAATGAAAGCCGCAGATAAAATCAACAAAGACGAAGAGAAAATTAAAATCATCTACGGTGTTGAGGCATACTTTATGGATGACCTTGTAGAGTCTGTAAAAGGTGATGCCGACACAGGTTTTGACGGCACATTCATCTGCTTTGATATAGAAACAACAGGCCTTTCAGCCGCCCGTGACAAGATTACCGAAATCGGCGCAGTCAAGGTTGAAAACGGTGTCATCACCGATACTTTTTCAACCTTTGCAAATCCCGAAATGCCGATTCCGCAGAAAATCACTCAGCTTACAGGCATTACCGATGATATGGTAAAGGATGCTCCGTCACAGAGCGAGGCGGTTGGTGCATTTCTTGAATTTGCAGGTGACAATGTGCTTGTTGCTCACAATGCTCCCTTTGATACATCCTTCATAGCAAAAGCCTGTGAAGATATGGGCAGGGAATATAACTATACTTCAATCGACACAGTTGCAATTTCAAGAGCAATCCTTACAGATATCAAGAACTGCAAGCTTGATACGGTTGCAAAATTTTTAAGGCTCGGTGACTTCAATCACCACAGAGCAACCGATGATGCCGAAATGCTTGCGAGAATTTTTATAAATCTCTGTCAGCGACTTACAGATGATTACGGTATAACAAAAACAAACGACATTAATACAAAGATAGCAGGCGGAGATTTTAAAAAACTGCCGACCTATCATCAGATTATTCTTGTAAAGAATAAAACAGGTCTTAAAAATCTTTACAGACTTATTTCTTACAGTCATCTTAATTATTTCTATAAAAAGCCGAGAATTCCGAAAAGCGAGCTTGTGAAGTACAGAGAGGGACTCATAATCGGCTCAGCTTGTTGTGCAGGTCAGCTTTATATGGCAATTCTTGAGGGCAAGCCGTGGGGCGAACTCAAACAGATTGCGTCATTCTATGATTATCTTGAAATTCAGCCTGCAGGTAATAACAGCTTTATGATTCGTGACGGCAGATTTAATTCTGTTGACGAACTTCATGAAATTGACCGTACAATAATTAAGCTTGCAAAAGAACTCGGCAAGCCTGTATGCGCAACCTGCGATGTACACTTTATGGATCCGACAGATTCCGAATTCAGAAAAATTCTTATGGCAGGTCAGGGCTTTAAAGATGCCGAACAGCAAGCTCCGCTTTATTTCAGAACAACCGCTGAAATGCTCAAGGAATTTGAGTGGCTCGGCAAGGATAAAGCCTATGAGTATGTAGTAGAAAATCCCAATAAAATCGCCGATATGTGCGAATATATCAGACCTATTCCAAAGGGTACATTCCCGCCTAACATTGAGGGCGCACAGGAACAGCTTATTGATATTACATGGAAAAGAGCAAAAGAGAAATACGGTGATCCATTGCCTGAAATCGTAAAGGCAAGACTTGACAAGGAACTTAATTCAATCACAACCTACGGATTCTCGGTGCTTTATATGACTGCTCAAAAGCTTGTTGCAGACAGTGAGGCACACGGATATCTTGTCGGTTCACGAGGATCGGTAGGTTCTTCTTTCGTAGCTACTATGTCCGGTATTTCGGAGGTTAATCCGCTTTGTCCGCACTATGTATGTCCAAACTGCAAACACAGTGAGTTCATAACAGACGGCAGTTACGGCTCAGGCTTTGATATGCCGCCAAAAAACTGTCCCGAATGCGGTACTCTTATGGATCAGGACGGTCACGAAATTCCGTTTGAAACATTTCTTGGCTTTAAAGGCGACAAAGTGCCTGATATCGACCTTAACTTCAGCGGTGAGTATCAGTCAAAATCTCACCGTTACACGGAAGAGCTCTTCGGTAAGAATAATGTGTTCAAAGCGGGAACAATTTCTACAGTAGCCGAAAAGACAGCACTCGGCTTTGTTAAGAAGTTTGCACAGGAAAGAGGTCTTGTAATGCACAAGGCTGAGGAAAAGCGTCTTGCAATCGGTTGTACGGGTGTTAAGAGAACCACAGGTCAGCACCCCGGCGGTATGGTTGTTGTGCCGAGAACAAACGATGTTTACGATTTCTGCCCTGTTCAACATCCTGCAAATGATGTGAACTCAGATAACATTACAACCCACTTCGACTTCCATTCAATTCATGATACAATCACAAAACTTGATGAGCTTGGACACGATGTTCCGACAATCTATCATTATCTTGAACTCTACACAGGTATCCCCGTAATGAAAGTTTCAATGAGCGATCCCGAGGTTATGTCGCTGTTTACTTCTCCGAAAGCACTCGGAGTTACTGAGGAAGATATCGACTCAAAAACCGGTACATTCAGCCTTCCTGAATGCGGTACGGCTTTCGTAAGAGGAATGCTTGTTGAGGCACAACCCAAAACCTTTACCGACCTTTTGCAGATTGCAGGTCTTTCGCACGGTACCGATGTATGGCTCGGAAATGCTCAGGAACTTATTCATAACGGAACCTGTACAATTTCGGAAGTAATCGGTACTCGTGACTCGATTATGACTTATCTTATGCACAAAGGTCTTGAACCGGGCATGGCATTCAAAATAATGGAGATTGTCCGTAAAGGTAACGCAACAAAACTTCTTACGGAAGAACACTTCAAGGCTATGCGTGAACACAATGTTCCCGAATGGTATATTGATTCATGTATGAAAATTAAGTATATGTTCCCGAAAGCCCATGCCGCAGCCTATATGATTGCAACGCTCAGACTCGGTTGGTACAAGGTTCACAAGGCCGTTGAATATTATGCGGCATACTTTACCGTACGAAGTGAAAATCTTGACGGTGCAATTGCCATGCAGGGACATCAGGCTGTCCGTGACAAGATGAACAACATAAAACAAAAACAGAGTGTTCACGAAGCCACAGCCAAGGATGAAGCAGAGTTCCAGACTTTGCAGATTGTCAACGAAATGATGGCAAGAAAAATTGAATTTCTTCCTGTTGATATCTACAAATCCGAGGCTAAAATGTTCAAGGTAGAGGACGGAAAAATCAGACTTCCGTTTTCATCCTTACCCGGTGTGGGCGGCGCCGCCGCAGATTCACTCGCAGAAACGGGCAAGCACACAGAATATCTTTCAATTGAAGATATGCAGATAAAAACAAAGGTTACTAAGGCTGTTATTGAAACACTGAAAGATGTCGGAGTTCTCAAGGATTTGCCTGAAAGCTCACAGATGTCATTATTTTAAGGAGTTGTCTAAATGAAAAAACTGCTTTCGCTAAAAACTTTGCTGATTTGCATTTCATTTACAGTATTTCTTTTACTTGTAAAAGATAATATGAATGTTGTGTGGTCGGCAATCGGTTGGATAACAGGCATAATCACTCCGTTTGCAATCGGGTTCCTTTTTGCTTACATCCTTAACTATCCGTACAAATTTTTCTACTCCAAAGTTTTCGGCAGAATGGGGCGAAAGCGAAAATTCCTTGCTAACTTCAGAAAACCCCTTGCGCTTATTATAACCTATGCAATTGTAGTAGCAATTTTTGTTGTTATAATCTCAATTGTAGTTCCGCAGATTGCAGCCAGCCTGTTCAGTCTTATTAACAGCCTGCCGCAGTATGCAGGCGTACTTTCTGACATGACAAAAACAGTAGTGCATTGGATTAACCATACATTCAGTATGGAAATTGACGCAAGTGAAGTAATAAACAACTTCTTCAAGTATATTACAAACTTTATTTCGGCAGGCAATATCACCAGTTTTCTCGGCAACTCTACAAATGCAGTATTCAGCGCAATTATGTCTACGTGTAATGGTGTGTATAACTTCCTGCTCGGAATCGTTATTTCAGTTTACTTCCTTGCCGCAAAGGAAACACTTTGCCGTCAGATAAAAAAGCTTGCTGTTGCTTTTATTCCGATAAAGTATCTTCCTAAGATTTATGAAATTGTCGATATTACAGATACAAAATGCGGTCGTTTTCTCGTTGGCGATATCATTGATGCGGCTTTTCTCGGTGTCCTCACATTCATTACAATGTCAATTTGTCAATTACCGTACGCACCGCTTATTGCGGTTCTTATCGGTGTAACGAATATTATTCCGTTCTTTGGACCGTTCATCGGTGCAATTCCGAGTGCTTTTATCCTCTTGCTTATTGATCCTATTTACATGATTATTTTCATAATCATTATAGTTATAATTCAGCAGCTTGACGGCAATCTTTTCAAGCCGAAGATTATCGGCAGTCAGGTCGGTCTTTCAAGCTTCTGGGTACTGTTCAGCGTAATTGTCGGCGGAGGAATGTTCGGTGTGCTCGGTCTTATTCTCGGCACACCAATCTATGCTGTAATCTATGCTCTTGTCGGCAAGAGAGTTAAAAACAAAATTGACTCAAAGGGAAGAATTGCTCAGGAGGCTCTTGATTTTGAGGTGCTTAACTATACCAAAATTGCCGCAGAGCAGAAAAAACTTCGTGAAGAAAAAGAAATGCAGCAAAGAGAAAAATTTATGAAATTCATCAACCGTAACAAAACAAATGATGAAGACGAATCCTCAGAAAATACAAATGAATAATCGTAAAATTTTCGTTTCATCTGAATAGTGTTGACAAATCAAGTTTAGTGTGTTAGTATATTACCGTATTAACACGCTAAAGCGTTGAGAGGTAATTATGAAAAAGAATTTAAAAATGACTCCCGAGGGAACAAAGGACTTTTTGTTCGCTGAATGTTCCGCTATGGATTATATCTGCACAAGCATTGAAAAGGTATTTGTCAAAGGCGGATTTAAACGGGTAATAACTCCTGCTCTTGAATACTATGATGTGTTCTCAATTCCGTCAAGCGGAATCTCGCAGGAATCAATGTTCAAGACAACCGATAACAAAGGCAGACTCCTTGTTGCCCGTCCTGACTCCACTCTGCCGATTGCAAGAATGGTTTCTACAAGACTTAAAAACAATACACTTCCTGTTCGGCTTTACTACAAGCAGGCAGTATATCGCAACAATCCGTCACTTGCAGGAAGAAGAAACGAATTTCTTCAGATGGGTGTTGAGCTTCTCGGGGCAAAAGGAAAAAGAGCCGACCTTGAAATTCTCACCTCGGCAATAAAAAGCATTTCAGCTGTTGCCGATGATTTCAGAATTGAACTCGGACACGCCGAAGTATTCAATGCTCTGTCAAAAGAACTCGATATTGATAACGATTACAAAGAAAAAATCAGGGTATCAATCGAAAGTAAAAACTACTCGGCGCTTAACAATCTTCTTGACAAACTCAAGCCTTGTAAGACTGTTTCCGCAATCCGTTCGCTCCCGTCACTTTTCGGCGGTGAAGAAGTGTTTGATGAGGCATATGACATCTGCAAAGGTACAGGCGCCGAAAATGCTCTTGATTATCTCCACTCAATCTATAAAGAACTTTCCGTGCTTGAACTCGGCAATAAGCTTATCATCGACCTCGGACTTGTTCAGAGAAACGATTACTATACGGGAATCGTATTTTCAGGGTATATTAACGGAATCGGTGACGCTGTTATTTCGGGAGGAAGATATGACGATCTTCTCAGCGAATTTGACGCTCCTATGGGTGCGGCAGGCTTTGCGATTGATACAGACGCAATTACAATGAAACATCTTTCCGATGATGATGTAAATTATTCAGATAATCCCGATGTTCTCGTTTTTGCAGAAAACGGACATGAAATGAAGGCTCTCAGATATGTTGACGAGCTTAACGAAAAGGGAATAAATGCACAGTTCAGCGTACTTGAAACTCTTGAAGAAACAGAACAGTTTGCAAAATCAAGAGGAATTGCAAAAGTTGAAAGTATATAATCAAGCTGTCGGAAAGGATTAAATATGAAACCATTAAGAATTGCTCTGACAAAGGGCAGACTTGAAAAGACCACAATTGAACTTCTTGAAAAAATCGGATATAATTGTGATGAAGTAAAAAACAAGGGAAGAAGGCTTATTCTTCCGATCGGCAACAATGATTTTGAAGTTGTGCTTGCGAAAGCCGCAGATGTAATTACATATGTTGAGCACGGTGTGTGTGACCTTGGTGTCGTTGGCAAGGATACAATTCTTGAAAACGGTTCATCTTTTTATGAACTTCTCGACTTAGGATTCGGTAAGTGCCGTTTTGCTCTTGCTACAAAAAAGGACTCCGATTTTTACGGCGGTTACAAAACAAAGACAATTGCGTCAAAGTATCCCAATGTAACCAGGGCATTTTTTGACGATAAAAATATGGATGTAAGAATCATTAAAATTGAGGGCTCGGTTGAACTCGCTCCTCTTGTAGGTCTTGCAGACGGTATTGTAGATATAGTAGAAACAGGTTCAACGCTCAAGGCTAACGGACTTGAAGTAATTGAATGGGTATGTGATATTTCAGCAAGACTTATTGCCAATACGGCAAGTCTTAAACTGCGCAAGGCTGAAATTGAAGAATTGCAGAAGAAACTGGAGGCTGTCACAAAATGATTACAACTGTTGTAGCAGACGGAAAAAACGAATATGAATTTATTGATTTGCTCAAAAAGAGAGCGCAGAATTCAGATAAAAATGTAGTTCCGATTGTTTCGGAAATCATCGAAAATGTTGCAGAAAACGGTGATAAAGCCGTAAAGGAATATACCGTTAAATTTGACGGAAAAGCACCTGAAAAGGTAGAAATTACTTCCGATGAAATCGACAGCCTTATTGAAAAATGCGATAAGGATTATCTCGAAACAATCAAAAAGGCAGCCGCAAATATTGCAGATTTCCATAAAAGACAGGTTCAGCAAAGCTGGCTCACAACAAAGAATAACGGCGTAATGATGGGGCAGAGAATCAGAGGCCTTAAAAGAGTAGGTATCTATGTTCCGGGCGGCACTGCAGCATATCCCTCATCAGTTCTTATGAACGCAGTTCCCGCTAAAATTGCGGGTGTTGAGGAAATTATTATGTGTACACCTCCTCAGAAGGACGGTACACCGAATCCGAATATCATCGCCGCCGCAAAGGTAGCAGGTGTTGACAGAATCTTCCTTATGGGCGGTGCACAGGCAGTAGCCGCACTTGCATACGGTACAGAATCCGTACCAAAGGTTGACAAAATCGTAGGTCCCGGCAACATCTTTGTTGCAACAGCAAAAAAACTTCTTTACGGAACAGTTGACATTGATATGATTGCCGGTCCGAGTGAAATACTCATCATTGCCGATAAGTCTGCAAATCCAAAATTCCTTGCCGCAGACCTTATGAGTCAGGCAGAGCATGACAGGCTTGCGTCTGCAATTTTGCTTACCGACTGTGAAGAGCTCGCAAAAGAAACTGAAACAGAGCTTGAAAAGCAGATGACCGCTCTTTCAAGAAAAGATATTATCCGTTCATCGGTTGACAATTTCGGTGCAGTTATTGTATGCAGTGATATGTCACAGGCGATTGAATTTGCTAACGAACTTGCTCCCGAACATCTTGAGGTTTGTTGTGAAAACCCAATGGAGTATGTCGGCAAGCTTGATAATGCCGGTTCTGTATTTCTCGGCAACTACAGTCCCGAGCCTCTGGGCGACTATTTTGCAGGTCCTAACCATGTTCTTCCGACAAGCGGCACGGCAAGATTTTTCTCACCTCTTTCGGTAGACAGCTTTGTAAAGAAATCAAGCTTTATTTACTATACGGAAGATGCTTTGAGAAAAGATGCCGAAGATGTAGTTCGCTTTGCAGAAACAGAAGGACTTACAGCACACGCAAATTCAATTAAAGTGCGTTTTGATATGAAATAAGAATGGAAGTTATGCAATGTCTTATGAATTAAACAAAAAAATCCGTGAACTTGAACCGTATGAACCAATCAGCGGTACATATAAAATTCGACTTGATGCAAACGAATGTCCCGAAAATTATCCCGATTTCATCAAAGAAGAAATCAAAAATGCAATTGATACAATTGATTTCAACCGCTATCCCGATCCGCTTGCGGAAAAGGTTGTTACGGCTTTTGCGGATTATTACGGAATCAATCCAAAATATGTAACCGCAGGCAACGGCTCAGATGAACTTATCTTTTTGATTGAAGCCGCATTTATGGAAAAAGGGGACAGGATGCTTTGCGTTGCTCCCGATTTTTCAATGTACAAATTCTATTCATCAATCTGTGAGGTTGAATGTGACACATTTATCAAATCCGACGACCTTTCAATTGATACGGATGTACTTATTGAAAAGGTAAATCGTGACAATATCAAACTTCTGCTCTTTTCAAACCCATGCAATCCGACAGGGCAGGGAATGACCGCCGAAGATGCACGCAGGCTTGTTACAAGCGTAAATGCACTTGTAATTCTTGACGAAGCATATATGGATTTCTGGGATCAGAGTCTAATAAATGAGGTTGAAAAGTATTCAAATCTCATTATTTTCAGAACCGCATCAAAGGCAGTAGGCTCAGCGGCACTCAGACTCGGTTTTGCTGTTGCAAATGAAACAATTTCAAGAGCTGTAAAAGCGGTAAAATCTCCGTACAATGTGAACACATTTTCTCAGGTTGTCGGCAGTATAATATATAAAAATAAAGATTATCTCAAAAATAGACAAAAAACAATTGTCAGAAACAGAGAAAAGCTGTATAATGACTTATTGGGGTTGTCCGCTCTTTCCGATGATTTTAAGGTTTACAACAGTTGTGCAAACTTTGTTTTTGTTAAAACATCATTCGGCAAAGACTTGTGGAACTATCTCAAGGACAATTCAATTGTAATCCGGTTTATGGGCGATTACATCAGAATTTCCGTTGGCACAGAAGAAGAAAACGAAGAACTGATAAGTTGCATTAAAACTTATTTATCGAGGTGATTATATGCGCAGTGCATATGTTGAGCGTAAAACGAAGGAAACCGACATAAAGCTAAAACTAAATCTTGACGGCGGCGATATTAAAATTGATACAGGCATAGGCTTTTTTGACCATATGCTCAATTCGTTTGCCACTCACGGCAGATTCGGACTTGAGGTTTCGGTAAAAGGCGATCTCTATGTTGACGAACACCACACCGTCGAAGACACAGGTATAGTTCTCGGCAAAGCATTTGCAGAGGCCCTTTCAACCAAAGAGTCAATTGAAAGATTCGGCAGTTTTTATGTTCCTATGGACGAAGCGCTTGCGTTTGCATCGGTTGACATCAGCGGCAGACCTTATCTTGTATTCGACGCTGATTTTCCGCAGGAAAGATGCGGCGGCTATGACTGTTCAATGACAGTAGAATTTATGCGTGCATTTGCATTTAACGCACAAATCACACTTCACCTCAAATCTGTTTACGGTGACAACTCTCACCATATCACAGAGGCTTTGTACAAGGCTTGCGCACACGCACTCCGCCTTGCAGTAAAGCAAAATTCTTCAAATGTACTTCTTTCTACTAAAGGAGTGTTATAATGATTATTTTACCCGCTATTGACATAAAAGACGGCAATTGTGTCCGTCTTTTTAAGGGCGATTATGCAACCGTTCAGAAGGTAGCAGAGTCCCCTTATATTGCCGCTCAGGGCTTTGCTGACGCAGGTGCAGAGTGGATGCATATGGTTGACCTTGACGGTGCAAAAGACGCAAAGCTTGTTAATGCCGATCTTATTGCAGATGTTGCAAAAGCCTCGGGACTTTCTGTTGAGGTCGGCGGAGGAATCCGTGATATGAAAGCGGTTGAATACTATCTTTCAAGAGGAATAAACCGTGTTATTCTCGGTTCAGCTGCAGTTAAAAACCAGCAGCTTGTTATTGATGCCGTAAAAGAATACGGTGAGAGAATTGTAGTTGGCATTGATGCAAAGGACGGCATGGTTCGTGCAGAAGGTTGGATTGACAATTCGGAAATCAACTACATTGAGCTTGCAAAGCGTATGGAAAATGTCGGAGTAGAGACTATTGTGTTCACAGACATTGATCAGGACGGCACTCTTGCAGGTCCTAACCTTAAACAGCTTGATGACCTCTCTCACGAAGTCAGCTGTAATATTATCGCAAGCGGCGGTGTTGCAGTTCTCAAAGATATCATTAATCTTTCAGAACTCGATGTCTACGGTGCAATCTGCGGTAAGGCTATTTACACAGGTTCGCTTGATTTGAAACAGGCGATCGAAGTAACAAATAAAATCTGAGGTAATTATGGATCTTGATAAATATTTTGTAAAATCCGAACTTATTCCCGCAATTATTCAGGAAAAGTCAACGGGTGAGGTACTTATGCTTGCATATATGAACCGTGAAAGTATGCAAAAAACTTTTGAAACCGGTTACACATGGTTCTGGTCAAGAAGCCGTCAGGAGCTTTGGAACAAGGGTGCAACATCAGGTCATTTACAAAAGGTAATTGATATATATGCCGACTGCGACGACGATACATTGCTTATCACAGTTGAACAGACAGGTGCGGCCTGTCACACGGGAAATCATTCCTGCTTTTTTAAAAAATTAAAATGAGGAGAATTTTAATATGAACGACAGAGAAGTTCTTGAAGCACTTTATGCTACAGTAGAAAACAGACGAGATAATCCAAAAGAGGGTTCATACACTTGCTACCTTCTTGATAAAGGAATTGACAAGATTCTTAAAAAAGTAGGCGAGGAGTGCAGTGAAACAATCATTGCGGCAAAAAATGATGATAACAGCGAAACTGTTTATGAAATTGCAGACCTTATCTATCATCTTACTGTAATGATGGTAAAGCTCGGCATTCCGCTTGAAGATGTTCTTGCCGAACTTGACAAGAGAAGCGAAAAGACAGGAAACCTTAAAAAGTTCCATGTTGTTGACAAAAATTCATAACTAAAAGCACAAACAAAAAGGCCCTATGACTTTGGTCATAGGGCTTAACAGTATGTATATATTATTTTTATGCATTAACAAAAGCAAATTTAGAAATCGCCTGTTTGAGATTATCATCAGGTTCTGATTCAAGAAGAAGTTCAATCGGAATTTTTTCGTCAATTGCAAAAAATCCCATCAACGAATGAGCATCAACAGTATTATCGCCGTTTCTTAGCATCATTACTGTATCCGGAAAGTGAGCAAGAGTTTCAAACATATCGATCATTTCTTTTTTATTTTTAACGGAAACCGGTACAGAAAACAAGATCTCACCTCCATTGTTCATCTTGTTTATATTTTATCATTAATTTTTGTCTAAATCAACAACGAATTAATGAATTTTTGCAATTTCAACTATTTACCCAAAAAAGGATGGTTAGTGAATGAATTTTAATATAATTACACTCGGCTGCAAGGTTAATCAGTATGAATCACAGGCAATGCGTGAAGATATGCTGAAGAACGGATTTCTTCTCTCGGATGACAGGGACAGGGCAGACATAACAATCGTTAACAGCTGTACGGTAACATCCGTAAGTGACGCAAAAAACCGCAAGATTCTCAACCGTGTCCGCCGTGAAAATCCTGACGGAATTGTTATTCTTACCGGCTGTATGCCACAGGCTTTCCCCGAAGAAAGCGAGAACTTTTCAAATTGCGATATCGTACTCGGCAATGCAAAGAGAGCCGAACTCGTTCCTTCAATTTACAAGTTTCTCGAAGAAAAACAGAAATTTGTTCATATAACAGAGCATATCGGAAAAGGCGAAAAATACGAAAACCTTTCCGTATCGTCACTCGGAGAGCATACAAGAGCTTTCATTAAAATTGAGGACGGTTGCAACAGATTTTGTTCTTACTGCATTATTCCGTATGCAAGGGGCAGAGTGCGTTCAAAATCTCTTGAAGATTTAAAGGCAGAGCTTATTCAGGTTGCCGCAAACGGTTACCGTGAGGTTGTTCTCGTTGGTATTAACCTTTCCGCCTACGGTCTTGACGAAGATTTTGATCTTGCTGATGCTGTAGAATGTGCTTGTTCCGTTGATGGGATCGACCGTGTAAGACTCGGGTCAATCGAACCCGAAAGAATGGATAAAGAAATGATTGCCCGTCTTGCCGCACAACCAAAGTTCTGTCCGCAGTTTCATCTTTCACTACAGAGCGGTTGTGATAACACACTCAAAGCAATGAACCGTCACTACAATTGTTCAGAATACGCTGAAATTGTTACAAATCTCAGAAACGCTTTTGAAAACAGTTCTATGACAACCGATGTAATGGTTGGATTTGCAGGTGAAACAGAGGAAGATTTCAACGCATCTCTTAAATTTGTAAAGTCAATCGGTTTTGCAAAGGTGCATATCTTCCCGTATTCACGCCGTAAAGGCACTGTTGCCGATAAAGCACCAAATCAAATTGATCCCCAAATCAAAGAGCAGAGAGCCAAAATTATGGAGCAGGTCTGCGATGAAACCAGAAGGGAATTTCTTAAAGATCAGGTTGGCCTTTGTGAATCTGTTCTCGTTGAAAGACTTCGTCACGGTTATCTTGAGGGTTACACAAAGAACTATACGCCTGTTCATATTAATTCCGACGATACAAGTCTTTGCGGTAAAATTATTGATGTGAAAATTACAAAATCATTTGATGACTACTGCGATGCTGAATTAGTTTAAAGCGTTAATCAGATTATTAATCTCTTTTTTTGCAGTATCATCCTCAAGACAACTATAGCTGTAAAGCATAAAGCCCCTGACAGATTTGTTGTTACGCAAAATATCGTATTCATCGGCAAGAATACTGTCACTTAAAAGCCATGTTTTTTCGTCATATTCGCCGTTACCCGCCTTATAACCGCCAAGACCTACATACAGTTTTACATTTTCGTCAAAATCAAGAGATGTCCAGCTGTTAAGGCAATCTTCAAAATTAAGAGCAGGATTTTCAAGGCTAAAGTAAATTTGCGGACAGATGTAATCTGCAAAGCCTTTACAGGTACACCACGATTTTACATCGGCATACAATCCGTCATTGTTACCTATATTGCCTTGCGGTGATATGCCGAACTCAACTGACGAATCCACACTTTTTATTGTTCTGTAAACCTTACAAATCAGCGTATTTACATTTTGCATTCGCCAATTATCAAGGCTCATACAGTTTTCTTTGCCGTATTTTTCAATATAAGCCTGATACTGCTTTTTATCAAAGCTTTCATCCTCAGTAGGGTAGAAGTAGTCGTCAAACTGTATCCCGTCAACATCATATTTTTCCGCAATTTCCTTTACACCGTCACTAATCAGCTGTTGTGCAGTTTCATTTGACGGATCAAGAAAAATTCCGTTGTTGGTTTTTATGGCAATTTCGGGATTTTTCATGTAAGGATTGTTGTCTGAAAGTTTACTCGGAGTTTCATTTGAACTGACTCTGTATGGATTAATCCACGCATGAATTTTCAAACTGTTTTCTTTGCATATATCACACATAATTTGCAGTGCGTCATATTGAGGATTTTCACCCTGCGTACCCGTGAGAATATGTGACCACGGAAAATAGCTTGACTTATATAATGCGTCACAAAAGGGGCGTACCTGTACAATAAGCGTGTTGAAACCGCTTTCACGGCATTTTTGTGCTATTTCGGTAAATTTATCTTCAAACGCTTTTTGTGTTTTTGAGCTTTCATTTTCCATAGAAAGCTCCATATACGATACCCACACGCCACGCATTTCTTCATCACTTTCGAGTGTGTCGGCGGTTGCCTTTGATGATAAGGCTGCAATGTTGTTGATATCATTCTGCTTTTTCGGCGGTTTTTCTCTTGTAAATGAGCTTATGCAGATAACGCTTAACATAGCTATTACAGATACAATAATCGGAACAATCTTTTTGTTTTTCAATCAAATCATCCTTTGGAGTTCTCATGGAAATTTTCATCATATACATTTGCATCATCAGCCTGATATCAATTGTTGTAACAGTCTGTGACAAATACTTTGCAATTCACCGCAAATGGAGAGTAAGAGAAAGCACATTGCTGATTCTCTCCGCACTCGGAGGAAGTGTTGCAATGTACATTACAATGCAATTAATCAGACACAAAACAAGACACATTAAATTTATGCTCGGCATACCGATAATATTTATTATTCAGCTGATAATTCTGTTTTTTGTTTGGAGGATGATTTATGTCTGACAGACTGTATTTTCTCGTACCTGACGAATGTGACAATATGCTTGCTCAAAGATTTCTGCGTGATAAATGCGGGCTTTCTTCAAGAATAATAACACGACTGAAAAGAGAAAAAGACGGTATTTTGATGGACGGGAAAATTTTAAGAACAATTGACTGTGTGCAAAGCGGAAAAACCGTTTCAATTGCAATTCCCGATGAAAAATGTGAAATTGAACCGACAAAGGGGACACTTGATATAAGATATGAGGATGAACATTTTCTTGTGGTAAACAAACCGCATTCCATGCCTGTTCATCCTGTAAAGCAGCACCAAAGCGATACGCTTGCAAATATTGTTTCGTACTATTGCAGTCAAAACGGCAAGCCGTTTGTATTTCGGGCAATTAATCGACTTGACAAGGATACCTCAGGGCTTGTTCTCATAGCCAAAAACCGTTTTACAGCCAATGCCGTAAAAAATAAAACGCATAAAGTCTATTACGCTTTATGCGAGGGCGAAATAAATATTGAAGGTATAGTTGATAAGCCAATGGATTTGCGTGATGATTCCAAAATGGTGCGAATTGTCCGTGATGACGGAATGAAAGCGGTTACGCACTACAAACCGCTTGTTGCAACAAAAGATTTTACATTGCTTGAATTGTGGCTTGAAACCGGCAGAACACATCAGATTCGCTGCCATATGGCTTATTTAGGGCATCCGCTTATGGGCGATGACTTGTACGGCGGAAAACTTGATAAAATTTCAAGGCAGGCACTTCATTGTGCAAGACTTGAATTTTATCACCCGATAAAAAATGAATACATTACGGTTACTGCCGAGATCCCCGAAGATATGCAGTCTGTAATAAACAAGAAAGAGGATTGAACAATAAAAAGTTCAATCTTCTTTAAAACTTACAAACTTTTATTGACAATGCCCGGACAAAAAAATCTATGTGTGTTCCTCACACTTGCAATGACAGCAACATTATTTGCAGGTTGTTCAGGAAATTCCGATTCATAGGATTCAACATCGTCAGTTGCAACAAAAGACAGCACTTCGTCAGATAAAACCTTAAAAGTTGCCGTGTTTGATATGCCGACACTTTATCTTATGCAGACTTTTAATGATATGGGCTACTACAAGGACAACGGTGCTAATGTTGAGTTTACATATTTTTCTGTTTATTCAGACGCTATTTTAGCTTACGGCACAGGCAATGCAGATGGTAATTATCTATGCGGTCGCAGAGGCTGTTACACCTGTTGTAAACGGAATTGGCAGCAAAGTAATCGGTGTTATCGATACTTCAAACGGACTTGACGGTATTGCCGCTATATTTTTGAACAAGGAATGTGATATTAAAATTATTGCCGACAAGTAATGGCGTTCTATGCTAATACTTGTCGGTATTTTTATGCACTTTTTACATAAAATCGGAATGGTATAACGGAATGTAAATACAAAAATCCTCATATGCCGATAGTGTGGATAGGCTTTGCAATATTTATGTTGCTATGAAAAGGCTTTACAACACAGCTTGTATCAATATGGTTTGTTCTCGGCTCGGTTTATGTTTACGGATTTAAGCGATATTGATGAAACAGCTCAGGCAAAGGTCGGTGCCGAAATATGGACAGTAAAGTCCGACAAAGCTCCGCATTCAAAAGGAACAAAAAGCAAGGCAACTGTACTTACATAACTTTCTCTCCGAAAAGCCTTTATGTGTTCATAGTGATAATTACTAATTTCTTGATATCTTAGTGTACAATAATAAATTAGTCACACAAACTTTGTCAATAGTGGAAAAAAGTAAAATATTGTTGTTGAAATAAATTGGATATTGGTTTATAATAGTAATCAATGATGCAGAAAACGAATTAATATGTAAAACGGAGGTAGTTCTATGGAAGAAAAGGACGAAATTGTTATTTCATTGTCAGATGTATGGAATATTATTAAGAAAAATGCAGCTTTTATTATCGTAGTTACGCTTATTTGTGCTATCGGAAGCTTTTTTATAACAAGATATTTTATTCCAAAGTCATACACATCTTCAATTCAGTTATATGTTGATACGTCAAATGATGATGAAAATAAAAACAACCTCAATATACTTTCTGAGCAAACCTATGCACAGAATCTTGTTGCTACATATATTAAAATGCTGAACACAAATACTTTTTACACAGAGCTTTCCGAGCGTATAAACAACAAATATACCGCTAAACAGCTTAGCGAAATGGTTTCTTTCAGCAGTGACGAAAAGACAGAGATATTTGACGCTAAGGTTACTACTCCTTCTCCAAATGATTCAAAGCTTATAGCTGATGCGGTTGGAAAGGTTGCACCTGAGGCTATTTCAAGACTTAAATCCAAAGCAACGCTAAAAATAGTTGATTATGCTCAACTGCCTACTACTCCTTCATCTCCAAATGAAATAAAGAACGTAATAATTGCAATGATAGTAGGACTTGTTATATCTGTCGGAATTTCATTGCTCAGAGCGTTCCTTGATAAAAAGATGAGATACAACGAGGAAATGACTATGATTGGAGATATTCCGATTCTTGCAGCTATTCCAAAATTTGACGCAGTAAATAAATCTAACAAAAAAAAAGATAAGAGGGAGTCAGTATGAAAAAGTATCCAAAAAGAGGCTCTTTTCAAGATGTAAAACTCAATGCAGAGGCAGTCGGCTTTCAGATTAAAGAGTCTTATAAAAAAGCAAGAACAAATATTGCTTATTCAATTGTAAAAAAAGGCTGTAAAATGGTGTCTATTACAAGCTCTTCAAAATCCGAAGGAAAGACTATTACTGCAGTTAATATAGCTATTGCACTTGCACAGCAGGTTGATACCAGGGTACTGATTATTGATTGTGATTTGAGAAGACCTCGAATTCAATCGGTGCTTGAAATACCTGTTGACAAGGGAATTACAAATTACCTCAATTTTGAATGTGAGGTATCTGATATAGTTTACACTTCTAAATTGGACAATCTTGACGCTATCTGTTGCGGTACTATTCCTCCGAACCCGTCGGAGCTTTTATCAAGTGACAATATGAAAGAATTAATCAAAGAGCTTTCAAAACAATATGATTATATTATATTTGATACTCCGCCAATTGGCGTAGTAATTGACGCTTTACCTATAATAAAGCAAACTGACGGTGTTGTTGTTATAGTCAGAGATAATGTTACCGACATCAGGGACTACAAAAAAACAATTGATATTCTCAAACGCTCCGAAGCTAATATTATCGGTGTTATATTTAATGATGTTGAGCCTGTCGGTAAACGCAAATACGGTGGAGGATACAAATACGGTTACTACGGCGAATACGGCTATTAATTTTTTTGTTAGAGGGGTGTAGTTTTGGCGAAAAGAATGTATGCAAATGAAAGAAAAAACAATATTTTCGAAAAAAAGGTTATGCCTGAAAATAATATTTATTATGCAACCTTAAAAACAAGACACGGTTACCGGTGGCTAAGAAGATTTCAGGATATTTTGTTTTCTCTGATAGCTATTATTGTTCTTTCTCCCGTTATGCTGATTACAGTTATTTCTATCATTATTGATGATCCCAAAGGAGGTCCTGTTTTTTCGCAGATAAGAGTGGGAAAAAACGGTAAAGAGTTTAAAATGTATAAATTTCGCTCAATGGTTGTTGATGCGGAAGACAGGCTTAAGGAACTGCTGGAAGAAAATGAAATGGATGGACCTGTTTTTAAAATTGCCGATGATCCGAGAATTACAAGAGTCGGAAAATTTATAAGAAAAACAAGTATTGATGAGCTTCCACAGCTTTTTAATATTCTAAAAGGAGATATGAGCATTGTGGGACCTCGTCCAGCTTTGCCCAGAGAGGTTGAGCAATATTCTGCTTATCAAGCCCAGCGATTGTTTATTACACCTGGTCTTACGTGTTACTGGCAAATTCAGCCAAACAGAAATGACATTTCTTTTGATGAATGGGTCGAGATGGATATACAGTATATCCGTGAACGCAGTTTTCTTGTGGATTGGAAAATCATATTTAAAACAATTATCGCAGTTCTTACTAAACAAGGAAGATGATTTGGGAGGTACATATGAAAGGCATAATTTTAGCAGGCGGGTCGGGTACCCGACTTTATCCGCCATGTGGCAGGTAAGCCGACAAAGTGATATTACCGATTTTGAAGAAGTTGTAAAACCGGCTTGAATGATATATACAGTTTTAACATGATTCATACACTGACAGTCTTCAATTCAACAATCCAACACTTAGAAAAAACATCATCGCAGGGTATACGTGGTTCGACTGTATAAAACAGCACTTCGGTTATTGAGGTGTACTTAACTGATATTTTATGGAGTAGAAAACAAGGGCAATATGATTGTCGGGGTAATTGGATACGACAGCATAAGAAAACACTTAGCCGTGTGAACGGTAAGAGGAATTACAGAGAAAGACTATCCAAATGGATGTGTACATAGAAAATTAGAGGATATGCCCGATGAGGGTCGGAGGAGTAAATAACATGAAGAATTACAAAATCGCCGTTGCGGGCACTGGTTATGTGGGTTTGTCAATTGCCACACTGCTTTCTCAGCATCATCAGGTAACTGCAGTTGATATTGTTCCAGAGAAGGTTGAGATGATCAACAATCACAAGTCCCCAATTCAAGATGATTATATTGAAAAGTACCTTGCAGAGAAGAAACTGAATTTGACCGCAACACTTGATGCAAAGGCTGCATACTCTGATGCTGACTTTGTTGTAATTGCGACCCCTACAAACTACGATAGCCACACTCAGCACTTTGACACATCTGCAGTTGAAGTTGTGATCAAGCTGGTTATGAAATATAATCCGAACGCCATCATGGTCATCAAATCTACTATTCCTGTGGGATATACCGCAAGTGTGCGTGAAAAGTTTAACAGCAAGAACATCATCTTCAGCCCGGAGTTCTTGCGTGAGTCCAAGGCTCTATATGACAACCTGTATCCGAGCCGTATCATTGTTGGCACTGATCTGAACGATGAGCGATTGGTAGAGGCGGCACACGAGTTCGCTGGTCTGCTGCAAGAAGGTGCTATCATGGAGAACATCGACACTCTGTTCATGGGCTTCACCGAGGCAGAGGCTGTTAAACTGTTCGCCAATACATATCTGGCTCTGCGCGTGGCTTACTTCAACGAACTGGACACCTATGCAGAGAGCAAGGGGCTGAATACCCAGCAGATTATCGATGGTGTCTGCCTTGATCCGCGTATCGGTAGCCATTACAATAACCCGTCCTTCGGTTACGGCGGCTACTGTCTGCCCAAAGACACTAAGCAGCTACTGGCTAACTATGCTGATGTTCCAGAGAACCTGATTGAAGCAATCGTTGAGAGTAATAGAACAAGAAAAGACTTCATTGCAGACCGTGTTCTGAAACTGGCTGGCTACTACGGCTATGATGCAGAAAATGAGTTTGATGAAGACAAGGAGAAAAATGTCACTATTGGTGTTTACCGTCTGACCATGAAGAGTAACAGCGATAATTTTCGCCAGAGCTCTATTCAGGGTGTCATGAAGCGCATCAAGGCAAAGGGTGCCACGGTTGTGATTTATGAGCCGACACTGAAAGACGGTGAAACTTTCTTTGGATCAGTAGTGGTTAATGATCTGGCTAAGTTCAAGGAAATGAGCCACGCCATCATCGCAAACCGCTATGACAAGTGCCTGGATGATGTGAAAGAGAAAGTTTATACGAGAGATTTGTTTGGTAGAGATTAATAAGGGGACTGAGCGTGAGGAAGTATAGCATTTTGATGTCGGTTTACTACAAGGAAAAACCGATGTGGTTGAGAGAAAGCATAGAAAGTATGCTTTCACAAACAGTGAAAGCTGAAGAGTTTTTCATTGTAAAGGATGGACCGCTCACAGATGAATTAGACAAAGTTATTGATGAGTATGTGAAGAGTTATCCAGAGTTATTTACAATTTTAGCTCTTAAAAAGAATATGGGCTTAGGTCCTGCTTTGGCAGAGGGCGTAAAAAAATGTAGAAATGAAATAATTATTAGAATGGATTCTGATGATTATTCTGTCCCTGAGCGTTGTGAAAAACTTTTGCGTGAGCTGGATAAACATCCTGAGTGCGGTATTATCGGATCATATGAGGCAGAATTTTCAGATGATATTAATAATCCTGTTGCAATCCACAAAGTGCCAGAGACATCTGAGCAGATCCATGCATTTATGAGAAGACGATGTGCACTGTTACATCCAACGGTATTATATAAAAAAAGTGTGATTATTAACTGTGGAAATTATCATGATGTTCGCTTATATGAAGATTATGATTTATTTATGCGTGTAGTGCTGGAACATAATGTTAAGTGCTACAACATCCAAGAAAACCTATACTATATCAGAATTAATGATGCTTTTTTTGAAAGACGTGGTGGAATCTCGTACATGAAAACCACAGTTGGATTTAAGTGGCGTCAGTATAGAAAAGGATATATGTCTCTTCGAGATTTTATGGTATCGGCAGGCGGACAGGTTGCAGTATGTTTGTTACCTAATAAGATGCGTAAATGGGTATATCTTAACTTCTTGAGATGACTGCCAATAATGGAGTAAACAGATGATAAGAATATTACATATTGTTCCCAATATGCAAGCTGGTGGCTTGGAAACTCTAATAATGAGTTGGTATCGTAATATTGATAGGAGCAAAGTACAGTTTGATTTTTTAGTACATTATCAAGGAAAATTCTTCTACGATGATGAGATAGAACGCCTCGGAGGAAAAATATACCATCTGAGCGTGAGAAATGATAATAATTTCATTAAATATTTGCATGATTTGGATTCGTTCTTTAAAAAACACAGAGAATATAAAATTGTTCATGGCCATATGGAAAGTTTAGGACAATTCTATTTTAGAGCAGCTAAAAAATATGGCGTTCCGGTGAGAATAGCACATAGTCATAATTCAGCCACAGAACCGACCTTAAAGGGAAAGGTCAAGGGAATACTTGCTAAAGGTTTTCCTAAGTATGCAACACATTGTTTCGCGTGCTCAGAGTTGGCCGGTCAGTTTATGTTTGGCGATAGAGATTTTACAGTTATAAAAAATGCAATTGATTTGAGCAGGTTTCAGTATGATGCGAAAATTCGTACAAAAATGCGTGCAGAACTAAATCTCACTGATAAGTTCGTTATTGGACATGTAGGACGTTTTTGCACACAAAAAAACCATAAATATCTTATTGACGTATTTGAACAAATACATAAAAGAAACAGCAATGCGATATTACTTCTGATTGGAAAAGGTGAACTTCTCGAAGAAGTAAAGGCGTATGTTGCCGAAAAAAGCCTGGCAGGATGTGTTCAGTTCTTAGGTGTTCGCGATGATGTGAACAAATTATATGATGCGATGGATGTTTTTGTATTTCCATCGATTTTTGAGGGACTTGGAATTGTCGCAATTGAAGCGCAGGAATCAAGACTTATGACGGTTTGTTCTGATGTGGTGCCGAAAGAAGCCAATGTGACTGAGTATTATAAAGCAATTTCGTTGCAGGAATCTCCTGAAAAATGGGCTGAGAGTATTTGCAAATACGCAAATGGATATGAAAAGAAAGATGTAACTGATAAAATCCGAAATGCTGGATATGACATTAAAAAGAGTGCGTCAATGCTTCAGCAATTTTATCAAGGAGTATTAACAGAATGAAGAGAGTACTGATAGTCGGGTTTACGGAAAACCTTGGTGGCGTTGAACGACTGATTTATTCTTATTACAAAAAAATAGATCGTAGCAAGCTGCAATTTGACTTCCTTATAAATGTTGAGAAGGTGCCGTTCCGCAGTGAAATTGAAAAGCTTGGGGGAAGATTTTTTGTAATCCCTCGCAAAACTAAGGATTATGTCGGCTACAAAAACGGACTAAAATCTTTTTTTGACAATCATGCGAAAGATTATATCGCTTTTTGGTTCAACTCCAATTCTCTGGCAAACTTGGACTATCTTGCTTATGCGTACCGATATGGGATAAAAAAGCGTATTGTTCATAGCCATAATACAATGGAAACAAGAGGTACTGTTTATAAGGTATTTCATCAGCTCAATAAGGGCAAGGCAAGAAGGATGGCAACAGACTATTGGGCTTGTTCTATTGATGCTGGAAGATTTTTCTTTGATGAAGACATTGTGAAGTCGGACAAGTTCCGTGTCATCAATAATGCAATCGACCTTTGCGAGTTTTCTTTCGATAAAGAGAAGAGGGTAGAATGGCGAAAAAAGATAGAAATCGCTGATGATGTTACGCTTTATGGTAATGTCGGCAGACTCAGTTATCAGAAGAATCACGAGTTCCTGCTTCGAGCATTTAAAGGACTTGTTTCAAAGCATAAGAATGTACATCTTATCCTTATTGGAACAGGAGAACTTGAAGAGAATATTAAAAGGCAGATTGAAGATTTAAAACTAGAGAAAAATGTTAGTCTAATGGGAAGACAATTTGACATACCAGGTATTTTACAAGCTGTGGATGTTTTTGTAATGCCCTCACATTATGAGGGGCTTCCAATAGCTGTAATTGAAGCTCAAGCGGCAGGCCTTCCGTGCATTATATCAGATACCATTACGAAAGAAGTTAAGTTTTTGCATTCATGTGAATATGAAGATATTGCTAGTGAAGACAAATGGATATTGGCAATGGAAAAAGCAGCAAAAATGTCAAGAAGCAATGATTGTACAGCAATAAAAAAAGCTGGATTTGATATAGAAGAGGAAACCGCAAAACTTGAAGAGTATTTGTTGAGTTAGAGGAATTGAAATGAAAGTAAGCGTCGTTTGTATTTATTATAATAGAAATTATGGGAGTGTATTACAGTCTCTTGCACTTAATAATTTCCTTGAAAAGTTAGGATGTGAGGTAAATGTCATCCCGTTTAAGGATACTGCTGGAACGAAAGAAAAATTGGACATTCTTTTTGACTTGAAATTGCCTAAGCTATTTGATCCGGAAATTGTAAAACGTAAAATTCAGGAGAAAAAGGCTAGAAAAGCAGCAACGGATATAGATGAGGAATATGTAGAAGGCGTTAAGCTAAGAGAGCGTGCCTATGATAGATTTGTGAAAACATATTTTAACGTCCCAGAAAGAGTTCTGAAGAGAGATGAACTTGCTGGATTTGTAGAGAATAGTGATGCAGTGATTGTTGGAAGTGATCAGCTTTGGACACCGCATGATATTCTTATAGGCTATCACACACTAAGCTTTGTCCCAAATGGTGTAAAGAAAATATCATATGCAACTAGCTTTGGTGTTAAGGAGCTTCCAACAGCACATATTAAGAGGAAAGCAAAAAAATTCCTTTCTGATATGGACGAGATTTCTGTGCGAGAGATTCAAGGAAAACAAATCATAGAGAATCTTGGAGTAGACAAGACTGTACAGGTTGTCGTAGATCCAACGATGCTTTTGACAAAAAAAGATTGGGATGAGATTGTCCCTTCAACAAGGATTGTCGATGGCAAATATATCTTCTGCTATTTTTTGGGGAATAATCCTGAGCATCGAGAGTTCGCACAAAAGATAAAAGAACAGCTTGGATTAAGGATTGTAGCGTTGCAGCACATGGATGAGTATGTAGCTGGGGATGGAGAATATGTTGATAAGGTACTTTATGATATTGATCCAAGCCAGTTTGTAGCACTGATTCGTGATGCGGAATTGATTTTGACAGATTCGTTTCATGGATCAGTTTTTTCTGTTTTATATCACAAAAAGTTCTTTGTTATGAATCGGCATAAGGATGGTGAGGTGCGTTCAACGAATTCGCGTATTGACACGTTTTGCGGATTGTTGAATTTGGAGCAGCGACATCTCACAGGGGATTTAATGGCGTACTCAGAGGATAAGGTTCTTCAGGAAATAGATTATGATATTGTCGATCAAAGATTACATGATAGCAGAAATAGCTCAATTGCATTTTTGAAAAATGCACTGGGTATAGGAGAATAAGATGATTCAGATAGCGCAAAAAAAAGACTGCTGCGGTTGTGAAGCTTGTGTGCAAGCCTGTCCTAAAAAGTGTATCTCGCTATCCTACGACCATGAAGGATTTGGATATCCATCCGTAGAAAAAGATAAATGTGTGGAGTGTGGTTTGTGCGAGCGTGTTTGCCCGGTAGCAAATTATGTTGAACCAGACAGTCTGCAAAAATGTTATGTGATACAAAATAAAGATCCCAATGTAGTACGGGAGAGTGCCTCTGGAGGAGGATTTAGTATTTTTGCAGACTATGTGCTGCAACACAACGGCGTTGTATTTGGGGCTGCATATACTGATAGTCTTGAAGTAGAACATACTTATATTGAAAGCAGCAGTGAGTTAGGTAAACTGAGATGCTCTAAATATGTACAAAGCAGAATTGGAAATACATATGCAAAAGTAAAAGAATTTCTGGATGAAGGAAGACTTGTTTGTTTTGCCGGTACACCGTGTCAGGTTTATGGTTTGTGGATGTATTTAAAAAAACCAAACAATCCAAACCTTATCTTAGTGGATTTTGCTTGTCATGGCGTTCCATCGCCTAAGGTGTGGAAAAAATATCTCGCTTGGTTACAGAGCAAGAATGATAGCAGCCTGAAATCTTATCGTTTTAGAGATAAAAAATTTGGCTATCAGTATACTACATTCTCTGCAAAGTATGAAGATGGAACAGACTACGTAATCTCAGATTGTAATAATGACAGAGATTTTATGAAAGATTCCTTTTTTAGAGATGTTGTTTCAAGGCCGTCTTGCTATAACTGCAAATTTAAATCGGTCAAACATGTCAGTGATGTTACGTTGTTCGATTGCTGGCATAATGAAGAATTAACAGGGACGACGGATTATTCAGATGGGGCAACGACAATTATATTGCATACACAGCGTGCAACAGAGCTCATAGATGAGATTAAAGTTAGAGCTAAATGTACAGAAGCAGATTTGGATAAAGCAGTAGAGCTGGATGGTGTATGCTTGGTTTACTCTAAGTTGCCATTTGCGCAGCGGAAAGAATATTTTGAAGATTTGGATACGCTGACTGTTGAAGAAATGAATAAAAAATATTTTGTAAAGTCGGGAAATAATCCAATAAAGGAGTGTATTAAGGCATTCCTTAGAAAAGTTGGTCTATTTGATTGGCTCAGAAATAAAATAGCCAAAAGAAGAACGAAAAATATGAGCTGAAGAAAGGGACAAGCCATGAATGAATTAGTGACGGCTGTTATAACTACATATAAAAGAGAGCCAGAAATTCTTAGACGTGCAGTTGAGAGCGTCGTGAATCAGACATGGCGTCCGCTTGAACTATATGTTATTAACGATTGTCCGGAGGACATTGTTCTCAGTGATAGAATTCGGTCAATGATCCTGGATGTTCAGCAAAACCACTCTGATTTGAGTATTCAGTATGTACCCCTTGAACATAATAGTGGTGCATGCATTGCAAGAAACAAAGGGTTGGAATTGGCAAAAGGTGAATTTATTTCTTTTTTGGATGATGATGATACATGGGAATCAGAAAAGATTTCTGAACAGATAGGTGGTTTTTCATCAAAAAAAGTAGGGATGGTCTATAGCCCATTTTATAATGTAGACTTTGAGGGAAAAAAAGAACTGATTGTTCGAGGCGATAAGTCAGGTGTTCTTTTGGACAATCTCCTGTACCGAAATGTGATTGGCGGCACATCGATGCCAATGATGAGAACGAGAGCGATGCGCGATATTGGTGGATTTGACCCGGATATGTTGTCGAGTCAAGACTACGATACATGGGTAAGAATGGCAGAAAAGTATGAAATTCAGTTTGTGGGTAAACCTTTGACGGTAAGATATCTTACAGGAGAGTCAATCACAACAAATCTAAAAAAGAAAGAAAGTGGATGGCTCCGCTTTACTGAGAAATACTTGCATTATTATAAAGACAACCGAGAAGCATTTTCTAATCGCTTGAGTCTGATGGTTGGCGAGATGATTGCACTTAACAATAAGAAATTTGTGAATTCTGTTTTGGAAAAATATAAAGGATTGTATAACCAAAGCGTAAAATTTGCGTACTGTAAAGCGATTATAAAGACAGTTGTAAAGAGTGTGTTGAGGAAAAAATAATGAGAGAAAATGTATTGATAGTATTAAGCAGTCTTGCTGTTAATAATGGAGTAGCAAGTTGCACTATGAATTATTATAAATCTGTGATTGAAAAAGGGTATCATGTTGATTTTTTGGTACTAAAAAAAGTCCATTCGGAAAGAGAAGAAGCTGTCGAAAAGGCAGGAAGTAATATATATGTGCTCCCAGAAACTGAAAAGGTAATCAGTAAGGCCAAAAACAATTTCTTGAAAAAGCTAATTAAGGAAAATGGATATTCAATTGTCCATGTTAATATTCCATATCATAACGGGACAGCGGTTTTGAAAGCAGCGAAGAGCAGTAGAGTATCGGTTCGTATTTACCACGTGCATTGTCCAAAACGGGAAGATTCTATTAAGACTAAACTTAAATCCGATATTTACACACCATGTTGTGTAAATAATGCGACGGACTATCTGTCTTGCTCTCATTTGGCAGCGAGAAGTCTATTTGGAAAGAAAAAATACCATGTTTTGCATAATGCGATTGATGCAAAGAAATTTGAGTTTGATGAAGATAAAAGATATAAGCTGAGAAATGCATACGGTTTAGATAATGCTTTTGTTGTTGGAGCAGTGTGCAGAATTGATAAACTCAAAAATCCTTTTTTCCTGATTGATACGTTTGGTGAAATCAAAAAGAGAGAGAGAAGTGCAAAACTAGTCTGGCTTGGTAGCGGAGATTTAGATGAACAAGTAAAACAATATGCAAAAGAAAAAGACTTAATGTCCGATTGTGTGTTTTTGGGAAGTCGCACGGATGTGAATGACTGGTATTCAGCAATGGATATATTGCTTTTCCCTTCAACACTGGAAGGGCTTGGAATGGTACTTATCGAAGCTCAGGTTTCAGGACTTATGTGCTACACATCAAAAAATGTGTCAGAGGAAACGGATTTGACGGGTCTTGTACATTTTGCGGATCTTAGTGAAGGAGCTCCTAAATGGGCTGAGACCATTCTAAAACAAGCTAAGAACTATCGAAGGATTTCTAGGATTAAAGAAGTAACAGAAGCAGGATATAATATTGATTCCTTAAGAGATGATTTGGGATCAATTTATGACACGTGTTTAAATAGGAGAATAGTTCGATGATATACTATGTTCTTTTACTTTTTTTTATAGTGTTTCTAGGAAAGATAGATCATTGGAATGAATCAAAACGTAAAAAGAGAAAATACTTAGTTTTGGCATTTACCGCAATTATTGTTCTTGCAGCGATGAGAAGCTGGACAGTAGGAATTGATCTTAGAAATCAGTATGCGAAAGCATATCAGTTAATCGCAAAAATGCCTTGGTCAGCATGGGACAACCTTCGGTATGAGTGGGGCTATTTTGCATATTGCAAAACATTATCCTATATAAGTACAGATATACATTTTTTTATTGCGATTACTGCTTTATTAACATGTGCGAGTGTTGGGTATTTTATTTATAAGAATTCTGAAGATGTCGTAATGAGCACTTTTTTATATGTAGCATTATGCCAGATGTTCATGTATTATACAGGATTAAGACAGGTTCTTGCAATTTCAATTTTACTTGTCACAATTGAAGCGATGAAAAAGAGACATTGGGTGCTTTTTTTCGTAGGCGTTTATATTGCAACGTTGTTCCACAGTTCTGCGGCTGTGGCATATATCCTTCCTATATTTTATTTCTTGAAGTTTAAGAAAAAGGAAATAGCGATATCCTTGGCAGCAATTGGTGTAACTCTTTTTGCATCGCAGACGGTATTTTCATACGCATTAACTTTTTTTGATAAGTATGAACAAGGATATACAAGCAGCTCGGTATTTGCAAGAGGATATATTAATAATTACTCGCTGTTAACTGGCGCCATTTATATTGTGCTATTTGCTTTAATATATCTGACGATCGCCTGGAAAAATGAATTACAGAAAGCGGATAATAGAATCTTCAGCATAAGATTATCTGGAACAAAATTGTTTAAGAGTTATGTGGAGGATTTAACTTTGCCAGAAGGTTTTCTGATGTACGGATCTCTATTAGCGTTGGTGTTTCAGCTGTTCACATTTACAGTTAATATTTTGACGCGTTTCAGGTTTTACTACATACCATTTCTGTATATATCAATTCCATTGGCAATAGAAAAGACAACGGGTCGGTATAAAAAATTAGTGAAACAGGGAATTTATTTGGTTCTTACACTGTACTTCTTGTATGTGTGTTATTATCTGGCAGGATCACAATGGGGCGTTGTTCCGTATAAATTCTTTTGGGCGGATTGAAGGTGAAGATTAAGGATGAAAAAAATAGGAATAGTTTCATTATATTATAACAGTGTGAATTATGGTGGACTGGCGCAGGCGTATGCATTAAATAGATATTTTACGGATGTGGGATATGAGAGCGAACTCATCTCCTATGACAGAATTAAAAAACGAAAGTCAATCCCAGAAAAACGAAAGAAGATAACAAGCATGTCTTTGGGAGAGATAGTTGAAAAGTGCTATAGAAAGGCTGCAGAGAAAATAGGTCAAAAATGTTATGCAAAGCGACTTGATATAAGAAAAGCGCGCATGAAAGAGTTCCGTGATGCAATTCCACACTCAGTCAGATACACAGAAGAAACAATTCAGCGATGTGAGAATGATTACGATATATTTGTAAGTGGTAGTGATCAGATATGGAAACCTGGAGTTGTAGATGTTGGGTTTACTTTTGATTTCTTGAAAGAACCTGAGAAGAAAACTGTTATATCATATTCATCCAGTGTATCAGTAAAGGAATTGCCTGAAGATTATGTCCATTTCATGACCGGAGCATTAAAAAAATATAGTGCAATTTCATTAAGAGAGGCAACGACAGCAAAACAGTTTAAAGCTGCGTTTAACAGGGACGTGCGAGTTACAGTTGATCCAGTACTGCTAGTAGATGAATCTGTCTGGACAGAAATGGCTAGCCAGAAATTACTGGATGAAAAATATGTATTTTGCTATATGCTTGGTGATAATAAAGAGCAGCGAAGAGATATAAAGAAATTTGCAAGGTCTCAAAATTTGACACTCGTAACATTACCGCATATTAAGCAGAGTAGTCGCTTTGAGGTTAGAGTGGAAGATTTTGCTTTTGGTGATAAGCAGATGTTTGAAGTTGGAATGCCCGAATTCTTGAGCTTAATTAAATATGCGGAAGTTGTTGTAACGGATTCTTTCCACGCAGGTGTTTTTTCCTACATATTTAGAAAAGCGTTTTATCTTCTTGAACGGCCTACTAAAAATCCAAATGATGTGATGAACGTCAGAATATATGACTTGCTTTCACTATATGGTACGCCTGATCGGTTAGTAAAGGTTGGAGAGAGTTTGCTAAATAAGGATAGTAAAATAATAAATTTCTTGACTATAGAGCAAAAAGTTTCAACGGCAAGACAATATTCCAGAATGTATTTGCAGGAAGCACTGAATAAAAATGGAAGATGATGAGAGAGCCCAAATAATGATTAACACAAAGAATATAGATAGTTTGAACTGTGCAAAAGGTATAGCATGTATTTTTGTAATACTGATTCATTGTACTTTTCCTGGCATAGTAGGTGAGATGCTTCGAGCAATAGCAAGATTTGCGGTTCCATTGTTTTTTACAGTCACAGGCTACTTCCTGTTAGATTCACATGGAAAGGTAACTAGAGCACGCATATTGCCAGAAACGAACAGAAAAAAAGAAAACTTTCTGGTCGCAGATTATAAATCTCACGTGGATATATGTTCTTTTTTCAGTCACATTATGGATATTCAAAATGATATTTTCGGACAACGTGAACACACAGTTTGGCGTAAGAGATTTGCTCATGATTCCGATAAAGCCGCTAGGGGAATTTTGGTACATCTACGTGCTGATTTTCATTTATTTGATCGCGTATATACGCGTATATACTAGAACAGAAAAATAATGATATTATGGTTCTGCTTGTATCCTATATTGTTAGTAGTATCGTGAAATTTTTCTCTTTTGAAATCTCATTTCCACTTAAGAGCATATTATACTATTTCTTCTTTTATTTTGGTACTTGCATGGCAAAACGGACAAAACCGATTGAGAAAACGGTAGAAAGAGCTATTCTGATTATATCCGGTTTGGTAGCAGTTGGAAGTTGGAGTATTTGTATACTAGAGAGGTTGTTAATACATAAAATACCAGTGGCGGGTACATTTGTTGGTTTAACATTTTGCATTTGGCTGTATTAGTATTCTCGCGTTGCAACGAAAATCGGTTGTTTGGTTTTTGCGGTAAGTATAGTCTCGAAATATATACGATGCATACCTTCCTTACTGCGGCTAATCGTAGTATTTTGATTCGGGGGGGTCAGAAACTTTGTATTGAATGTGTCTTTGAATTTTATAATAAGCACATTGGTTCCAATTATGATTGCAGTTATTTTGAAGAAGCTAAGGCTGCGTAAATGGATATTCAAACCAGTAAGGTTAAAATAGTTCAGATAAAGCGAAAAGCACTAAATTAGAGAGAAATCAGGTGACAAGATAATGAAAATAAGTCAACGAAAGACCGGCGTTATAATTTCCTATATGGGACAACTTGTCCACATCCTAACAGGATTTATCTACACGCCCATAATGCTCCGACTTTTGGGTCAGAGCGAATACGGTCTGTATCAATTAGTAATTTCAGTCGTTTCATATTTGAGCTTGCTCAGTCTTGGATTTGGCGCTTCTTATATGCGTTTCTATTCAAGAGAAAAGGCAGCAGGAAACAAAAAAGCTGTGGCAAAAGTAAATGGAATGTTTATGCTGATTTTTTGTACAATATCAGTAATCTGCTTACTTTGCGGCATTGTGATGGTAGGGAATATACATAACCTCTTTGGAAATGGACTTACAGAAAGCGAATACCAGACTGCAAGAGTGTTAATGCTTTTATTGATAATTAACATGGCATTAACATTTCCGAATAGTATTTTCAATTGTATTGTTACATCGCAGGAACGATTCTTGTTTCAAAAGAGTCTGATTTTAGCACAATATATATTAAATCCATTCCTTACCTTGCCACTGCTTCTGCTGGGATTCGGCTCGGTAGGTATGGTTTCCGTTACTACGGTTTTAACAGTAGGTGTTTTGCTTCTTAATATATATTACTGTTTCCATAAATTACATGCGGAATTTTGTTTTAAGGGGCTTCGCTTCTCCACGTTAAAAGAAATGTGGGTGTTTACCTTTTTTATTTTCCTTAACCAGATTATAGATCAAATCAATCTTAATGTGGATAAGTTTTTATTAGGAAGATTAACAGGCACAGTCTCAGTCGCTTTGTATGGCGTAGGAAGTCAGCTGAATACATTGTATATGCAGCTTTCTTCATCTGTTTCAAATGTTTTTGTACCAAGAGTAAATACGATTGTTGCTAATCATGAGGGAAATGATAAGCTGAGTTATATATTTATTAAAGTTGGTAGAATCCAATTTATGATAATGGCGCTTGTTCTATCTGGCTTCGTTTTTTATGGAAAATATTTCATCTCGATATGGGCAGGAGAGGGATACGATCAGTCTTACTGGGTGGCATTGTTCCTGATGCTTCCGGTTACAGTACCGTTGATACAAAACATCGGAATAGAAATTCAAAGAGCAAAGAATATGCATCAGATCAGATCCGTTGTGTATTTTTTGATTGCAATATGTAATGTTGGAATTAGTATTCCGTTAATTAAATTGTATGGCCCCGTAGGTGCAACGATTGGTACGGCAATTGCACTCTTATTGGGAAATATCGTATTTATGAACTGGTTCTATTATAAGAAAATAGAGCTGGATATCCCATTGTTTTGGAGGAATATTTTTTCTTTGACGCTATCAATGATACCTGCTTTTCTAGTGGGAATATTGACATCGACAGTATTAAAATGCACATCTATTATTAGACTATTAATTTATATCGTAATTTATTCGATTGTGTATGGACTGTCAGTCTATCGTTTTGGAATGAATTCGGAGGAAAAACAGCTAATAGACAAGCCAATGAAGAAATTGCTCCATAGAAAATAAAGGAGGCAAATATTGTATGGAAAAATACTATACAAATGAAAGAAATGTGCAGATGCTTATTTATCTTCTAAAAGCACATAACATAAGAAAAATTATTGCAAGTCCCGGTACTACAAACTTAACATTTGTTGGTAGTGTTCAAAATGATCCATATTTTCAAGTCTTTTCATCTGTAGATGAAAGATCAGCTGCGTATTTGGCGTGTGGAATGGCAGAGGAAAGTGGCGAACCCGTAGTGTTAAGCTGCACAGGAGCAACGGCATCTCGTAATTACTTTCCGGGCTTGACGGAAGCGTACTATAATAAAATTCCTGTTTTGGCAGTGACATCAACACAGCATCCGGGAAGAATTGGGCATAATATGCCTCAGGTAATTGATAGAACAAATCAGCCTAATGATACTGTACTCATGAGTAAACAGGTGAGAGCGATTGCTACAGAGGAGGATGCATGGGATGCCGTAGTTTCAATTAATGAAGCACTGCTTGAACTTCGACACCGTGGTGGCGGTCCAGTACATATCAATTTACAGACGACGTACAGTAGAGATTATTCTGTGCAAAAACTTCCAGCAATTCGAGTGATTAATCGAATTTGCTATAAAGATTCTTTACCTGAATTGAAAGCCGGGAGAGTTGGAATATTTGTTGGAGAACATATAAAATGGTCCGAAGAGTTGACTGCAAGTGTGGAAGAATTTTGTGAGAAATATAATGCGGTTGTATTTTGCGACCAAACGAGTAATTATAAAGGAAGATACGCTGTGTATCCCCACCTTGCTTGCAGTCAGGACATGTATCAGGCTGAAGTAAGAAATGTGGATGTGTTGATCCATATTGGAAATATTTCCGGTGCGAGTATGCATATGTGTCCAAAAGAAGTATGGCGCGTAAATCCTGACGGAAAAGTTCGTGATACATTTAGAAAATTAAAAATGGTTTTTGAAATGGAGGAGGTTGATTTCTTTAAAAAATATAACGAAAAAGAAAGTGAAAAGAAAGAGACCTCTTTCTTTTCTGAATGGAAAAACGAATGCGAGAAATTTGAACAGAAATCCTACGAATTACCATTTTCTAATGTATGGATTGCAAAACAAACGATAGAGAAGCTTCCGAATAACGCATCTGTTTATTTTGCGATTTTAAATACATTAAGAAGCTGGGATTATTTTGCGGCTCCACAAGGGATTACGGGGTATTCTAACACTGGTGGATTCGGAATTGATGGAGGACTCTCAACAATTATTGGTGCATCTCTTGTGAATCCGGAAAAGCTTTACTTTGCAATCATCGGTGATTTGGGCTTCTTCTACGATATGAATGTTTTAGGAAACCGACATGTAGGGAAGAACATTAGAATTTTGCTTTTAAATAATGCAAGGGGTACTGAATTCACAAATTACAATCATCCTGGTGCTGAATTTGGTGAGGATGCAAAAGCGTATATTGCCGCGGCTGGTCACTTTGGAAATAAGTCAGAGAAATTGGTACATCATTATGCGGAAGATTTGGGATTTTCTTATATTTGCGCTCGCACAAAAGAAGAATACTTGGAGCATATCGAAGATTTTGTAAGTAACCAGATATCCCAGCCAATGATTTTTGAAGTTTTTACAAACGGCGAGGATGAGAGTCAGGCAATTCAAACCATGCGCTCATTAGAGATTGATTCTAAAATGGCAACAAAAAGCAAGATTAAGGCTGCCCTTGGAAAAGATCGGGTAGCAAAATTGAAAAAAATTATAGGAAAGTAAGGGGGATATATATGACAGTAAAAAGCCGGCTGAAAATGGCAGCAAAATGTTTACTGGGAAAAGAGATTGTCCCAAAAGTAACAAAGCATGAGTATGTCTTAACATATTCTGATAAAGGAAAATTTAGTGGACATACGGTCATTGTTACAGGAGGAACTGGTGCCATTGGTTCTGCTATTTGCTATGAATTGGCAGCAATGGGAGCTACAGTTGGCGTATGTGGGCGATCAAAAGAAAAAATTGAAAACACCATTCAGTTCATGTCCAGAGAATCAAAAGAGATAGAGAACAGATTAGTACCTGTCGTGATTGACATTACAAATGAAAAGCAAATTGAGCAAGGCATTGCTGATTTTGTGGAGCATTGCGGTAAATTAGATGTAATGGTTAATAATGCAGGTGGTCAGCCTGGTGTGGTTGGCAGTATGTCAAAGCCGCTAATTGAAAAACAAACAAGTGAAATTGACTTGATTTTAAACACAAACCTTCGAGGGACAATTTTGTGTTCGAAGGTTGCAGCCCAATATATGATTAAACAAAATTCTGGTCATATCATTAATATGGCATCAGTAATTGGCATGGGCGGAAAAGGAAAGTTCAGTGATTACGCAGCAACAAAGGCCGGTATTATAGGATTTACAAAATCTCTGGCGTTAGAACTGGCGGATAATCACATTCGAGTTAATTGCATCTCACCGGGATTTGTTAACCAAACACCATTTGATTTGGGTTCTCAAGAAAGACATACCAATAAAACAGCACTTAAACGTGCTGGATACACAAAAGAAATTGCAGATGCTGTTTCCTTCCTGATGGAAGATGAATATATAACAGGACAGAATATTGTTGTGGATGGAGGCAGAAGTTTGGGTCTTTATGGAGACTAAAAAAGCTACTAGGAGATAAGCAGATGAATCTGAAAAAAATACTTGATATTGATCTGTTGAAAACAATAAAGATGAAATATCATAACTCTCAGAAAGGTACAGCGATTATATTTAAGAATTCGGCTGTCAATCTAGCGGAGAATTCGAGTATATGTCTTTCTGAACGATTTGAATTTGGTAGACGATATTATCATCAAGACAATAGGACATCTGCATTAAGTCTGGCGGGAAATGCAAAATTGATTGTAACTGGTGCAGAACAAATTTATACAGGAGCCTATATTACGGTCGCTCCGAATGCTGTTTTATCATTCGGGGGGGGGATACTGTAATAATAACTTGACAATCGATTGCTTTGAACGTATTTCAATTGGAGAAGGCGTTTTTATATCTAAAAATGTTACGATTCGCGATTCTGATAATCACTTGATGTGCTATGATGGTTATGAAAAAACGAAGCCGATAATGATTAGTGACCATGTATGGATTGGAATGAATGTTACGATTTTAAAGGGCGTTACGATTGGAGAGGGAGCTGTTATAGCGGCAGGATCTGTAGTTGCGAGAGATATTCCTCCACATGCGCTTGGTGCAGGCGTTCCTTGCAGAGTGATAAAGACGGGAATTGAATGGAAAGATAAGTGACAGTGGGTTGGTCGCTAAATATGAGGTAAATCTAAAAATGGGAAAATACTGTTGTTACCACAGTTATGTCCAACTTTGGTCTCTACAAGGCTTTCGATGAGCAAGGTATCGG
>ERZ1673702.191-NODE-191-length-100959-cov-14.240982_pt1 | contig 100959 bp, 83 predicted proteins | sample MGYA00580232_ERZ1673702 | MGnify/ENA primary metagenome ERZ1673702 (study PRJEB41218, sample SAMN15661792) | gut metagenome | host: Homo sapiens | place: Canada: London | collected 2015-08-20/2019-03-30 | study: EMG produced TPA metagenomics assembly of... | reverse complement strand
TTTATTAACTAATTTTGTTCAAAATCTTTTATGTTTTTTCCTGTTGCTTGGTACTCGATTATAATACCACACGCAGTTCACAAAGTCAACACATTTTTTGACTTTTTTCTATATTTTTCTGTGCTTTTGTTTTATGTAATCTTATTTGATTTTATTGATGACTTTGTTACATGTATATATTAATATATTGTATGTTATTGACTTTTTTATATATACATTTTATAATTAGCTCATCATCCCCAATTCTATTGAGGAAATAATATTTAAAGGAGGCGTATCTTATGGCTAAGAATAGCTTGCTAGTTATTCCCTGCAATGAAGATACAGCATTACGGCTGAAAGAAACACTTGAGAAAAAGTATGGAACAGTTCCTGGCTTTTGCGTAACAATTGATTTGGATGAGTCAAACCTTATCCGAATCCAAAAGGAGAATCTTGATTTTTCTTCTTTTTTAGAGCTCTGCCACATTTGTGAACAGTTCGAATGCCATGTAATTTCGTAGTTTTTATATTTTTATATACGAATTTCTCAAAAATTTTCTTTCAAAAATAAGGAAAAGGGTAACATTATTTGTTGCCCTTTTTCTATTTATATTAATCTTCTACTTTTTTCGTTATTGCTTTTAGTGCTTTTTCTCTTGGTAGTATTATTACATGCCCACAACCTAAGCATTTTAATTTAAAATCTACACCAACTCTCGTTATTTCCCATAGCTTGCTTCCACATGGATGTTGTTTTTTTGTTTTTACTATATCACCTATATTATATAACATTTCGACACAACCTTTCTATTTGCTTTTTTGCTCTTTAAATGCTTTTTTTACAATTTCTTCTATATTAATACTTTTTATGTCATTATCTTTATTTGAAAAGTATGATACATATTCAATATTTCCATCTCCGCCTCTAATTGGAGAGCTATCAAGCTCTTTTATATAAAAGTCTTTTTGTTTAAAATAATTTATTATATCTTTTATAATTGAAATATGTATACTTTTATTTAATATAATTCCTTTGTATTTATCAGCTAGCTCTTTTCCACATTCAAATTGTGGTTTTATTAAACATATTAAATCTACCTTTATTTGCTCTTGATATATTTTATCTATAATTTTTTTAATTGAAATAAAAGATACATCTGTTGTTATTATATCAATATTTTCAAAATACTTGTGCTCTAAATTTTTTATATTTGTTTTTTCGTGTAGCTCTATTCTATTGTCTAATCTTAAACTTTTATCCATTACATCTGTTCCAACATCTATTGCAATTACTTTTTTAGCACCATGTTGCAAAGCACAATCTGTAAATCCTCCTGTAGAAGACCCTATATCCATAATTACTTTATTATTCATATCTATTTTGAATTTATTTATGGCTTTTTCAAGTTTTAGCCCTCCTCTTGACACATATTTTAAGGTTTCATTTTCAAGAATTCTTATTTCGTCTGATTCATTAACTTGAAAACTTGGTTTTTTTATAATTTTTCCATTACATTCAACAAATCCATTTGATATTAGTTCTTGTACTTTTGATCTTGATGCAACCAGATTTCTATTTACTATTTCTTTATCAATTCTGTTTGACACTATATATACCTTCCTTTAAATAAATTTAAACTATTATACTATATAAATGAAATAAAGTGAAGTTAAATTTAAAAGACGGGATAAAAATTTATCTTAAACTAAATTTTTATCTCGTCTTTTTTTATTTTGTTAATCTTCTTAATACTTCATCTTTTCCTAATACTTTTATTATTTCATATAAATCTGGTGTGTTTAATCTTCCTGTTAATTTTGATCTTATTACAGAGCTTATGTCTCCAACATGTCCTGGCCATTTTTCTGGCTCTGCTTTCCATTCTTTTACTTCACGAGCAAATCCTACTTCTTCTGCTAGATCTTTCATTTTGTCGAACCATGTTTGTTTATCATCATTTATGTCGAAATATTTTTCTGAATATAATTTTGATATTTTATTTGCCAATTCTTTGTCTGTAACTTTTCCAAAGTCAAACTCTGTTATTTTGTCAAATTCTTCATTATACATATATGAAATGTTTTCTTTTAAATCTGACCATTTTGCTATATCTTTTCTTGGTTTTGCATTTCCTCTTTCAATTCCAAGAACCTTTAAAGCATAATCTTTATTTTCTAATAATTTAACTAGCTCTTCGTCATATTTTTTAGCCCAAGCATATGAATCATTATATACTTTTTCTGCTGAATATCTTGAAATTACTATTTTGGCAACATCAAATAATTTTACCATATCAAATAAAGCACCACTAACACTCATCTTATTTAGATGGAAATCAAAATCTTCTATATTTGCATCTTTATTTTGTCTTCTCCAATTTTCAAATGTTGAGTTTGCTATATTTAATAAGTATTCTTTAACAGCATCTGGTGGTACACCTAATTCATCATAATATGAAACAGCTGCTTCAGGATCTTTTCTTTTACTTAATTTACGTTTATTTCCATTGTCGTTTTTCATCATAGGAGAAATATGACAATATTTTGGTGCTTTAAATCCCGCTTCTTTAAATAATTGTACATGAAGTGGTACAGAAGGTAACCATTCATCACCTCTTATTACATGTGTTGTTCTCATTAAATGATCATCAACCATATGTGCAAAATGATATGTTGGAAGACCATCTGATTTTATTATAACTATATCTATATCATATTCTGGGAATGTAATCTTTCCTTTTATTCCATCTGATATTTGTATTTTTCTATCTTCTCTTCCTGTTGATTTGAATCTTATAACATATGGAACACCAGCTTTTATTTTTTCTGCCATTTCATCTAATGTTAAATTTCTACATTTAGCCCATACACCATAATATCCTGGTCTTATTTTTGCATCTAATTGTAATTTGTTTCGCTCTTCTTCTTGCTCTGGAGTACAAAAACATGGATATGCTTTCCCTTGCTCTATCATATATTTTGCATATGCTTGATATATTTCTTTTCTTTCTGATTGAATATATGGACCATAATCTCCTGTCCATTCTGTTTCTGAAATCATTCCCTCATCTGGAGCCATATCAAATACTTTTAATGAATTTACTATATCTGTAACACCATTTTCTACTTTTCTTTTTTGATCAGTATCTTCAATTCTTAAAAAGAATACTCCTCCTGTTTTTTTAGCTGACATTTTTGCAACTAATGATTGATATAATCCTCCTATATGTACATATCCAGTTGGACTTGGTGCAAATCTTGTTACTATTGCTCCTTCTGGTAAATTTCTTTCTGGATATTTTTCTTCATAATATGATATATCCTTTGCATCTGGAAATATCAAATTTGCTAATTCTTTATAATCCATAATTGTTTATCATCCCTTTGCTTTTAAAATTTTGTATTTATTATATATGCAAAATTATCTTTTGGCAATAGAAGAATCTAAAAAATCAGGATAAAGACATGAAAAAATTTTTCGTGTCTTTATCCTGAAAAAAAAGAAAAAAGAGGACAGTTTTTTCCTATTTTTTCTTCTATATTTCATAAAAAAATTATATCATTTGTTTTAGCCTGTCCCCTTTTCCCAATTTTTGGAAAAGAGAACCGTCCCACTTTCCCATTTAAATTTCCATTATTATTGGTAATATCATTGGGTTACGTTTTGTTTTTTGGAATATATATTCACGTAAACTATCTTTTAATGTTGATTTTATTGTTGACCAATCTGTTATGTTTTTGTCTTCAAATTTTTGAACTTCTTCTCTTATTTGTCTTTTTACATCATCCATTAAATTTTCTGATTCACGTACATATACGAATCCTCTTGATATTACATCTGGTCCTGATACTATACTTCCAGATGCTCCATCCATTGTCATTACTATAATTATTAAACCATCTTGGGATAAATGTTGTCTGTCTCTTAATACTATGTTTCCAACATCGCCAACACCTAATCCATCTACTAATATCTTTCCTGATGGAACTGCACCTGCAAGTTTTGCTTCATTTTGATTCATTTCTATTATTCTACCATTTTTCATCATGAAAATATTTTCTTTTGGTATTCCCATTTCTTCTGCGGTTTCTGCATGTGCTTTTAATTGTCTATATTCACCATGTACTGGTATAAAGTATTTTGGTCTTGCTAATGCTAATATTAGTTTTTGCTCTTCTTGGCAAGCGTGACCAGAAACATGTACATCTTCTAATGCACTATATACAACTTCTGCCCCTATTTGCATTAAATCATCGATAACTTTAGATACTAATTTTTCATTACCTGGTATTGGTGTTGCTGATATTATTATTAAATCATTTGGTGTTATTACAACTTTTCTATGCTCTCCTGATGCCATTCTTGTTAATGCAGACATTGCTTCTCCCTGGCTTCCTGTTGTTATAATTACTAATTGATCATCATTATAATTTTTGATCATATCAATATCTATAAATGTTTTTTCTGGAACTTGAATATATCCTAAACTTGTTGCAGTTTCTATCATATTTATCATACTTCTTCCACATACAGCAACTTTTCTGTTGTGTTTAACAGCTGAATTCAAAATTTGTTGAACTCTGTGTACATTTGATGCAAATGTTGCAACAACAATTCTTTTAGTACAGTTTTGGAATAATTTTTCAAAAACATCTCCAACAGTACTTTCAGACATTGTATATCCTTTTCTTTCTGAATTTGTACTATCTGACATTAATGCTAATATTCCTTGATTTCCTAACTCAGCAATTCTTCCAAAATCCATTACTTGGCCATCTATTGGTGTATAATCTATTTTAAAGTCACCTGTATGAAGAACTGTTCCTACTGGTGTTTTTATTGCAAGCATTACTGAATCTGGTATACTGTGTGAGCTACGAATAAATTCTACTCTTATTTTTCCAAAGTTAATTGTTTCTCCTGGCATTACTTCTATTAATTTTGTTTTTCTAACTAATTTGTGCTCTTCTAATTTATTTTTTATTAATCCACAAGCTAATTTTGTTGCATAAATTGGCATATCAACCTTTTTTAAAACATATGGTATAGATCCAATGTGGTCTTCATGTCCATGTGTTATTACTAAACCTTTTAGTTTATCTTGATTTCTTTCTAGGTATGTAACATCTGGTATTACCATATCAACACCTAGCATATTATCTTCTGGGAATTCAAGTCCACAATCTACTAAAATCATTTCATCTTCATATTCAAAAACAGTTATGTTTTTTCCTATTTCTTCAAGACCTCCTAAAGGAATTATTTTTAATTTTCCTTTTTTGAATCCAAAGTCATATTCTGAATCTACTTTTATTTCTGATCTTCTTTTTGTTGTTCTTTTTGGTTTTGACTGTAATTTTTCCTCAGTTTCTACAGCTCTTCTTTTTTGAGGTTTCTTATCACCTTTTTCAAAAAATCTCTTCTTGCTTTTTTTAGCTGTGTTATCTAAATTTTTTTCAGAGCTAACTTCAACTATTTCTTTTGTTCTTTTGTTTACTTTTGTTTCTTTAACTTCTTTTTTTAATTTTTTTTCTGCTTTATTTTCGTTTTGATTTCCTTCTTTTGTCATTATAAAAATTTCACTCCTTACTTATATTATTTTTATTTAAATCTATATTCGCTTAAAAATACTATAATAATTTTATAGTTAATCTTTTAATTGCATTATTATAATGCTTTATTTTAATATAAGTAAATTGCACTAATTATAAAGATTGCTTTTAACAATCCTTATTTTTGTTTTATATACATATAATTTTTCATTTTCTCTTTAATTAAATTTTACACACCTTTTAATTTAAACGCTCAATTTCTTATTATATACAATTTACTTTTATATTAAATTTTTCCGAACTACATTTTATTACATTATTAATATTTGTTTTTCCAAATATTAAATATAAATTTAAATCTCTTTGTTTACCAATTATTTTGGTAATAACTGTTTATTATTATACATTTTTTTGTTTTTCTTGTCAATAGGTATATTATGTTACTTAGGTACAACAAACCACCTAAGAATTATTATTCCTAGGTGGTTTGTAGTTAATGTTTCTTTAATTTATGCTTTATCCTTTTTTATCATTTTTAATCTTGCAAATTCTTCCATATCTGTTTCGTCCAAGATATCCTCTATTTTTTTTGCTATTTTTTCGTCTCTTGGAATTATTATTTCTTTTAGTGCATTTGCTCTTCTTTGAACTTTTTCTATGCTTTTTTCTAGTCTAAAAATTATATTTTCAATTTCTGCAAGTTCAATTATATATTTTTTCACATCATTAAATTTTGTTATGGTTTCATCTACATTTGATGTTGTACTATATAATCCATATGTCGGAGCTATTACTTTTTCTTGTGATATAGATATAATTGATGGAATTTCCACACCCATTATTGTTTTGTATTTTATATCTATAGAATTGTCATCTTCTTTTACTGTTTCAGATATATCCATCATTGCTTCAATTCCTATATCAACATTAGATAATTTTAATGAATTTTCCGCTTCTTTTACAATATTTTTTCCTTGCTCTTTTAAAGCTTTTTCTTTTTGCTTATATTTATCAAGTTCTCTGGTTAATATAAGTTTTTTCTGCTCTAATAATTTGTGCCCTTGTTTTGATTGTTTTATAAAAGCTTGTAATTTTATTAAATTATTTTTCGTTGGTAAATCTCTTACACTCATTTTATTCCTCCATACAATTACATATATTATGTACTAAAACTTATTTGATTATAGCATATTACATATATAAAATAAAAGTACAATTACAATTATTTTAAACTATTATTTTGAATTAAATCTACTTTTTAACATTTATACATACTTTCTCTTAGTAAGCATATCATTTCTCTGATAAATATTTAATATAAAAATGAGAATACCGGATAAAAAGTTAAATTAAATTTTTATCCAGTATTCTCACTCTTACTTTTACTATATATCTTATTCAATTATTTATTTTTTCAATATATCTTTTACAACTTCTCCTGCAATTATCATTCCCACAACTGATGGCACAAATGATATACTTCCTGGTATTTGATTTCTTATTGTGCATTTTCTTTTTGTCCCTGGAGGACATATACAGTTATTTTTACAACTATTTTCTATTCCTTCATATGGTTTTAATGGCTCTTCTTTTGAATACACAACTTTTAGTTTTTTTACCCCTCTTGCTCTTAGCTCTTTTCTCATTACTTTTGCAAGTGGACATATGCTTGTTTTGTATATATCTGTTACTTCAAATTTTGTTGGGTCTAATTTATTACCAGATCCCATCGCAGATATTATTGGTATATTTAATTTTTCAGCATTCATTACAAGCTCTATTTTTCCTGTTACAGTATCTATTGCATCTACTATATAATCAACACTTTCATCTAAAATACTGTGATCAGAATCAGGCATATAAAATTCTTTATATGTTTCAACTTCTGCTTTTGGATTAATTTCTAATATTCTTTCTTTCATCACGTCAACTTTGTATTTTCCAATTGTTTTTCTTGTTGCGTGAATTTGTCTATTTAAATTTGTCAAACATATTTTATCATCATCTACTAATATAAAATGTTCAACACCTGCTCTTACTAATCCTTCTGCAACAAAAGATCCAACTCCTCCTATTCCAAATATTGCAACTTTGGCTTTGTTTAAATTTTCTATTCCATCTTTTCCTACTAATAATTCTGTTCTTGAAAATTGATTTAACATTTTTACATCTATCTCCTACCAATATTTTTCCATTTAATTTGTTATCTTTCAATTTGAATTGTTGGATATATTAATTTTACATTTTCGTGCTCTAATAATGCTAATATTTGTGAATTTACATTATTTACAAATTCTATATATTCATCATAATCTATTATGTTTGTATATAAATATATTTTTATATTATAACCGTCTTTTTCAATATCACTAAAATATACTCTTATAGAATTTTTTATAATATCTTTATTTTTTTGTAATTCAAAAGCCAACTTTTTTATAATATCATTTATTTGTTTTTGGGACATTTGCAATGATACTTTTAAATCACATTCATATCTTCTTTTTTGTATTTTGTTCCAATTTATTATATCAGAGTCAGCTAATACTGAATTTGGCATTGTTATCACTGTATTATCTAATTTTCTTATTCTAGTTGTTCTAAATGTAATATCTTCTACTGTTCCATATACACCTTTTACCTCTATTGTATCTCCAATTACAAACGTTTTATCTGAAAGTATTGCAAATCCTCCAAATAAGTTTTTAGCCAAATCTTGAGCAGCTAAGGCTAGTACAACACTTCCAATTCCTAATCCTGTTATTAGACCACTTAAATCATATCCGAGTTCAGATATAAATATGAAGGCACCAATTACGTATATAATTCCTCTTATAAATTTTACTGCAAAATTCATTGTATGCTCATTAGAAGTATTTTTTTCACTTTCTTTTATTTTTGTAAATAGCTTTGTATTAGGTCTTACTAAATTTGCACAAAATCTTGTTACGCCATATATAAGAGCTAACTTAAATATTTTTGTTACAATTGCCATAAAATCTGATGGTAGCTCTAATATTAGTAAACTTATATATGTGCCTGAAATAATCCATATAAATTTTGATATTTTGTATAGTTTAGTTTTTTTAGTAAATTTATCTGATTTTATTTTAAAACATTTCATTATTATTTTTGCAAATATTGAACTCAATATTATAAATCCTACAAGTACACCTACAGCTATTAAAATTTCAACTATTTCTTTTGCTTTTATATATTCTATACAATCAAGTAATTTTTTCAAATTTAAATCACCTCAATAATTACTAATAATGAAAAAAGCTCTTTGATTCACTCAAAGAACTTTTTTCTGTTTTTCCCTCCTCGGCAATTACAATTAATTAACTTTCGAACTATAAAGATATCCGGATTTTCTCTATAATTGTAGTAATTAATTAACCTTCATCGCTTTAATGACGAGAGATGTTTCGTTTTTCTCTAAATTCTTAGATGAATGTAGCATTAATCCCGCAATTTTTACTCGCGTAATGCTTTACATTAGAAACACTCTACAGGCAATATGTTAACATATTATGTCTTTGTTGTCAATACTTTTTTTTAAATTTTTTTATTTTTATAATTTGTATTTATTATTTCTACTATAGCCTCTGCATCAATTTTAAAATAGTTCATTAATTCATTTGCTTTACCTGATTTTCCAAAAGAATCATGTACACCTAATTTTATTAATTTTGCTGGATATTCTTGTGCAAGAACATCTGCTATAGCTGTTCCAAGCCCTCCTATTATACTATGATCTTCTACAGATATCAACATTTTTGTTTCTTTTGCAGATTTTATTATCATATCTTTATCAATTGGTTTTAAACTATACATATCAATAACTCTTGCATAAATTCCATCTTTTTCAAGCGTTTCTTTTGCTTTTATAGCTTCAGATACAGTAACACCTGTTGCAAATATTGTTGCATCTACACCTTTTCCAATTTGACAAGATTTACCTATTTCAAATTTTGCATTTTCATCATATATTACTGGTGTTGCCACTCTTGATAAACGAACATATACAGGTCCATTTATTTTCGATATTTCTTTTATTGACCATTTTGTTTGAGTATTATCTGATGGACTTATTACAGTCATATTTGGTATTGATCTCATCATACCTATATCTTCTAACATTTGATGTGTTGCACCATCTTCGCCAACTGTTACCCCACTATGTGTTGCACATATTTTTACATTCAAATTAGGGTATGCTATACTATTTCGTACTTGATCATAAGCTCTTCCTGATGCAAAAACTGCAAATGTACTTGCATACGGAATTTTTCCGCATGTTGCAAAACCTGCGGCAGTTCCCATCATATCTTGTTCTGCAATTCCTATATCAAAAAATCTATTTGGAAACTCTTTTGCAAATAAATTTGTTTTTGTTGCTGATGATAAATCTGCATCTAATACTACAACTTTTTCATTTTCTTTTCCAAGTTCAACTAAGGCTTCACCATAACTTTGTCTTGTGGCAATTTTTTTATCTATGTTCATAAAACTCATTCCTTCCTAATTATATATAATTTATTGTAATTCTTCCATAGCTTGCTTATATTGCTCTTCGTTTGGAGCTTTACCATGCCAGCTTGCTTGATTTTCCATGAAGGATACTCCTTTTCCCTTTGTTGTTATTGCTACGATTGCTGTTGGTCTTCCTTTTGTTGTTTTTGCTTTATCAAAAGCTTGTATTAAATCTGCTATTTTATTTCCGTTTACTGTTATTACATTAAATCCAAAGCTTTCAAATTTTTCCTCGATATGCTCTAATCCTTTTACTTCTTCAATTGTTCCATCAATTTGTAAATTATTATTATCTACAATTACACATAAATTGTCTAATTTATATTTATTTGCTGTCATTGCCGCTTCCCAAACTTGACCTTCTTCTAGCTCTCCGTCTCCTAAAATACAGTAAACTCTATATCCAGATTCATCCATTTTTGAATTTAAAGCCATTCCATTTGCAACAGATAAACCTTGTCCAAGTGAACCACTTGACATATCAACTCCTGGAACTTTGTTCATATCCGGATGACCTTGTAAATTGCTATTAATTTTTCTAAAATCTGTTAATAAAGATTTATCAAAATATCCTTTTCTTGCTAAAGTAGCATATAACGCTGGTGATGAATGGCCTTTTGATAATACAAGTCTATCTCTACCTACTGCATTTGGCTCTTTTGGATTTATATTCATTTGATTAAAATATAATACAGTTAATATATCTGCACATGATAAAGATCCTCCTGGATGTCCTGATTGTGCATTATAAATTTGTTCTATTACGCTTCTTCTTATTTCTTTAGAAATATTCTCTAAAGCCTGTACACTTGTTATTTTCATAATGATTCCTCCTTAGTTATTATTTATAAGATAATTTTTATAAATATCTACTTTAGTTTTATCAATATTTCCTATTTTTAGCAATATATTTTTTGTAAAAATTTTGTAAATTACATCTGTTTTTACTATACTATCTGTTTTTAGATTATTTTTATTATCTTTTTTTATGTATTTATTGAATTTATATTTTAACTTTTCTATTTTAGATGAAATAAGCATTCCAAAATAACATATAAAATTTTTATTTTGATATATATCTACAATTAAAAATATATGATTTATTCCTTTATTTCCATTATTGTATTTATAATGATGCACAAAAACAAGGTCTCCTATTTTATAATAGTTATATTTTGTGTTTTCTTCATACACAAATAAATTTATATAATCTACAATATTATCATATTCTTTTATCTCGCTTAGATCTTTAATCTTATTGTTTATATTTGCATTATATAAAAAATTCAAATAAACCTCCTAAAAAATAAAGTCAGGATAAACTTTCGCCCCCTGACTTTATTTATTATATATTTTTATTCCATACTTTGTTTTATCATCCATATTTTTTTGCTATAATCTTCAATTATTTCATCCATTAATGCTGATGTTTTATATTCATTATTTTCATCAGCTAGTACTTTTATATTTTTAGAATCTTGTAAAAGTTCACTGTAATCTTTTACAATTTCATTAAATACAACTTCGCATGTTACTTTTTCATTTTTTGCTTCTGTTATTTTTGTTGTATTTAAATAATCTTTTAAAGTAGCTAATGGAATCCCCCCTATTGCTAATATATGCTCCGCAACTTCGTCAATTTGTTCATTTATTTCATTATAATATTCTTCTAGTTTTGCATGAACTACAAAAAAACTTTTGCCCTTTATATTCCAGTGATAGTTTTGTAACTTTCTGTAAAAAACATTTAAATCGCTTAAATAAATATTCAAATTATTAATTAAATTTTCCATAAAATTTACTCCTTTCGTTTTATGTATTATTTACTAATTTGAATATTTTATGCTCTTATTCTTTATGATTTTAACTTTCACTTTTTATTTCTAGCTTTATTTTCTTCTTTAAATTTCTCCAACTTATTCCTGATACATATTTTATTGATCTACTATTTAGGTATTTTTCATTTTTTGCAATATTATTCCACTCTTTTTCTGTTGGAAAAATACCATTATTTTTTAATAATTCTTTTAATTTATTATATGCAATCATATATTCTTTATATAAGCTATTATTTTTATTATCTGTTTTTTTCATGTTCTTTTCTACATAAAATTTTTCTATTAATTCGTCTAACTCCTCACTAATTTTAAGTGCTTTTTTTGTATCAAAACCACTCTTTTCTAATTCTTTATGCAATTTACATCTTAATTCTTCAATTTGTTCCGAAATGTCTTTATAAATCATTTTACCACCTTATATAGTTCTTTTTCGTCAATATTTAGAGCTATAGCTATCCTTATAATCATTGATAAGCTAGGCTCTTTTTCACCTTTCTCTATGTAATTAAGATGAGATTTTGAAATGCCAGTTTTTTTGGCTAAATCTCCTAAACTGAGATTTTTTTGCTCTCTTATTTCTTTAAGTTTTATTATTATATACATATAACCACCATCTATAGTATCTCTTGCTTTTAAAATAACATACATAATATCCACTATGGTGGAAATGGTATAATTTAATAAAAAAGCTTTAGGGATTTTTTATAATTTTTGTTGGAATTTTTTTTTGACTTTAATTTTTTTCTTTTTTGAATAAAATACATAGAATAAAATTTTATTGAGTGAATTTATCATACTATAAATTTTGTAAATTTTCAAGAAAATTCGTTCGTCAAAATTCGATGTTTTATTAGCTTTTACTACAAATTCGTAATTTTAACTATCAAAAAAATAGTGAAAGCGAGATTTTTCTTTCACTTTCACTATTACATATTTTATTTTTCAATATATCCACTCGTTTTTTCTGTATACATATTATCTGTTATAGATTTGTATCTTTCACCTTTGTAATCATCAGTAAATCCATTATATGCTTTATATATATCACCTGTATCTGTATCATACACTCTTTCATATCCTAATGTTGCATCACTTTGCTTTTGGCTCATAATATCATAGGATTTTTGTCTACTTTCCCAAGCACTCATATATGAATCAAAAGATTTTTGAATTGAAGCATTTAATGCTAAAGCCTGTTGTGTTTGTGCATTTCCGTTATCTATAGTTTGTTTTACATATGCATCACTAAATTCTATAGAATTAACTGAATCTAATAAGATATCTTTATAATTTATAAATTCATCTTTTTCTGCAGTTATTGCCATTATATCATAAATCATATAATATCCCATATCAACTCCACCATTATATTGATTTCCAAAGTTTACTATTGATGCCATAAACAAGCCTTCACCTTCTTTGGAATTATCTCCTGTAAAAGTTGCTCTTAATACCTTACTATCTAATGCAACACTTTTCATACTTGCACTAGATTCAAATTCCTCTTTTTTAGTAAAATTTGTGAATTTTAGAAACTTCATTGATGAAAAAGATGGTTCAATAGAACTAGCATATGATGTTACTTCATTAAATTTTTTATAAAATCCTTCTGTTGTTGGATTATCTAAAACTACTGCTTCTGTAAAAACCTTATATTGAGGATTATTTCCACTTAAATTATAATAATTTTGCCAAGCACTTTTTTCAGATGCACTTTTTAATAATGGTTGCATTTTTATCATTAAATATACTTGATTATTCGTATTTTGTGGATCATACACTCTTATTGTATAAAATATTCCTGTGCCACCAGTTTCTACAGTCCATCCTTTAGGCTTTTTCATAGTAAAATTATCTGTTTTATATTCTTCTAAAGTTATTTTACTTGCTTCGCTTTCTACTATTTTTACATTATCTGTTTTATTATCTATTTTATTTTCTTTTTTCTCTACATTAGTACTTTTATTAGTATTATTTCCGCTTTTCATATTATCACTCCCATTATAATTTACAACTAGAACTATGCTAAGAATAAGAATAATAACTATTGCAACAATTGCTATTATCATCCATATTTTACTTTTTTTGTCTCTTTCATAAAAATCCTCCTTTATAATTTTATATTTTGAATTTTAACATATAACAATTTATAAATTATATTTTTTACCAATTTTTCCGTGCCTATTTGGTAATTGTTTTTTTCATATATTTATGATATGTTATAATTCAAAAAAAGAATTAATTAGGGGGTTTTTATGAATTTTTATGAACAATTAAACACCTATATAAAACAATTTGAATGCTCTTCTCAAGAACTAGTAAATGCTTCTGGTTTGTCTTCGGCTGTCATCAGTCGATATCGTAATGGCGAAAGGACTCCAAATATTAGAAGTAAACAACTTGTGAACTTAGCTAATGGGTTATATAAAATTAGTTTTAGTAAAAAAATAAATATATCAAAAGAAGAAATTTATAATAATTTATCTAGTTCATTAAGTGATATTACTATTGATTTTGAACAATTAAGTAAAAATTTTAATGAACTCATTTCTACATTAAATATTAATATTGCTGATTTATCTCGATTTATTAATTATGACGCTTCTTTTATTTCCAAAATACGAAATGGTAATAAATATCCATCAAAACCTAAAAACTTTATTGAAGAAGTTTGTACATATATTGTATCAAAATATAAATCTGAAAATGATAAAAAATCTATTTCCATACTTATTAACTGTTTACCCGAAAATTTAAATGAAAAAGGCGGTTATTATTCCTACTTATTAAATTGGTTTTCAACAAACTCATCCACTACTCACAATTATATAGATGATTTTTTGAATAACTTAGATACATTTGATTTAAATGAATATATAAAAGCTATACATTTTGATGAGATGAAAGTTCCTTTTGTTCCATTTTATAAGTCTGCATCAAAGAATTACTATGGCCTAGAAGAAATGAAAAAAGGTGAACTAGATTTTTTTAAAGCAACTGTACTTTCAAAATCTAGTAAATCTGTTTTTATGTGTAGTGATATGCCTATGGAAGATATGGCTGAAGATATTGAATTTGGAAAAAAGTGGATGTTTGCTATTGCAATGATGCTAAAAAAAGGTCTTCATTTAAATATAATTCATAATCTTGACAGACCATTTAATGAAATGATGTTAGGATTAGAAAGTTGGATTCCAATTTATATGACTGGTCAAGTTTCTCCGTACTTTTTAAAAGGTAATTCAAATTCAATTTATTGCCATTTAAATTATGTTTCGGAGTCAGCTGTGCTTACTGGCGAATGTATAACTGGTTACCATAGCAAAGGAAAATATCGATTAATAACTTCAAAAAAAGATATAGAATATTTTAAAACAAAATCGGAATGTTTACTTAATAAAGCAACTGCTCTTATGAATATTTATAAAGCCGAATCTCAAAATGCTTTTAATGCTTTTTTGACAACAAGCTCTAAATTACCTGGAAATCGTAGAAGAATTTTGCCTTCATTGCCAATTCATACGATTTCTAAAGATTTACTTATAAAAATTTTAAAACATAATGATATTTCTGATGAAGACATTAATAACATAACTTCAGAAATACATAGTCAAAAAAATATAATTGGAACTATATTAAAAAACAATATTTTTGAAGATGAAATACAAGAAATTTCTAAATCTGAGTTTAACAAAATATCTCCTTTTCTTTGTCTTTCTGATTGTTTTTATGAAAAGAAAATTCATTATACTTATGACGAATATTTAGAGCATTTAAAATTGACAAAAGAATATTCAAAAAATAATTCAAATTATAAGTTAACTATAAATAATGTACATACATTCAAAAATATCCAAGTTTTAATTTTCGAAAAAAATTGGGTTATGATTTCTAAGGCTAATAGTCCTTCTATTCATTTTGTAATTAATCATCCTAAACTTAGAAATGCAATTGAAAATTTTATTCCTCCTGTTGTAGAATAAAAAAACTTTTTATATTAAAAAAATGAAAGTAGATTTTAGCACCTACTTTCATTTTTTTAAGTAAATCCATTGAATAAAACATAAAAATAATATATAATAGTAAAGTACACTAACTATGGGGGTGTAACGGTTTCGACAGTAGTTTAGAAATATAAATAGCGAGTAGTGGATGGTTGCTTTGGCCACTATAAAAAAGCAAAATTAAATATAAACGCTGATAACGAAGAATTAGCATTCGCTGCCTAATTGCAGTGACGTCTTGTCTATAATACCCACGGTATAGAATAAGGCGACGAATTAGTGGGAAACGAAACTATTTTTTGCTAGGAAAATAGTGGGATTTTTATAGCTACTTTAAAAATGAGTTTGTTTGTTAACTTATTTTTAGAGGAATAAATAATAACAAACTGCACTCGGAGAAATTTATATGGAAGAGCTATTGGACAGGAGTTCGATTCTCCTCACCTCCACCAAAATTTGAAAAAAGAGCAGCTATAATATTAAATTTAGCTGTTCTTTTCTTTTTTATATAAAATTACAAAATATCCAATATCTAAATATGTGACATCTGCTGGTACCATATCTTTTATTGGTCTTAGTTTATCATATCCTATTTCGTCAATTGCTTTAAAAACTTGACTTTTATATTTCATATTAATATTTTTTTCTAAATCTATATCCAAACCATTTTCAAAATTTGCTAATAAATGATGCTCTATCGTTTGCTTTGTAAAGCCTCTTTCTTTTGCTATTTCCTCAATAGATTTTCCTTCTTTATACATATTGTATGTAATAATTTTTGTATCTATTTTGTCTGATTTTTTTGAACTTGATTTTTTACTTTTTTCTTCATTATTAATTTCTTTATTTATATTATTTTCTAATACATAATTATTAATTGCTAAAATAAAATCTTCTCCATAATTTTCGTATTTATTTATCCCTACACCACTTATTTTAAGCATTTCCTCTTTTGATGTTGGATATTTTTCTGCCATTTGTTTTAGTGATAAGTCTGTAAATACTATGAATGGAGCTATATTATTTTTTTCAGCAACTTTTTTCCTGAGCGCTCTTAATATTTCAAATAAACTAGCATCATAATTTATTTCGTCTTTTTGATTATTATTTTTTTCTTTTTCAATTTTTTCTATTTTTCTTTTTATTAAAACTTGTTTATTTTTAAATAATACTTCATTTGCAGATTTATTTAAAACTAAAATTGGATATTTATTGCCAACACATTCTATATAACCTTCTGTTATTAAAAAATATATTAAATCTTTAATAGTATCTTTTGAATAATCACTCATAATTCCATATGTAGATAAGTTATCAAATCCCATTGCTTTTATTTTTGATGATTTAGAGCCTTTTAATACATCTGTTACTAAACCAGAGCCAAATCTTTCATTCATTCTTTTTATACAAGATAAAATTTTCTTAGAATCTACTGTAATATCTGTTGTTTCTGTTTTAGTTAAACAATTACTGCAATTATTACAATTTTCAAACAGTGGAATCTCTCCAAAATATTCTAATATATACTTCCTTAAACATCTATCTGTATTGCAATAATCTATTATATCATTTAATTTATCGTATTCAACCTTGTGTCCATTTTCAGATGGTGTTTGCTCTATTAAAAATTTATTTGTAACAATATCACTTCTACTAAATAATAAAATACATTCAGAATTATCACCATCACGCCCTGCACGACCTGCCTCTTGGTAATAACTTTCTAGATCTTTTGGCATATTGTAATGAATTACATACCTAATATTTGATTTATCAATTCCCATTCCAAAGGCATTTGTTGCTATCATTATATTAGTTCGATCAAATCCAAAATCATCTTGACTTTTTGCTCTTGCAGATTCATTCATTCCACCATGATACTTTGATACTTTATAACCACATTCAGTTAAATTTTCAAACAAACTGTCTACCAATTTTCTTGTAGCACAATAAATAATTCCTGGAATATCCTTTTGATTTTGCAAGAAATTCAAAATATACTTATTTTTATTTTCTGGAATTTGTACTGAAAATTTTAAATTTGCTCTATCAAATCCTGTTGTTAATGTGAATGGATTTTGTAAATGTAATAAATTAATAATATCTTCTTTTACAATATTTGTTGCTGTTGCAGTAAATGCAGAAACTACTGGCCTTGTTTTTAAATTTACAATTACATTTGCAATTTCTCTGTAGCTTGGTCTAAAATCATGTCCCCATTGAGATACACAATGAGCTTCATCTATTGTAAACATTGATATTTGTAGATTATTTAGTAAATTTAAAAACACTTCTGATGTTAATCTTTCTGGTGCAACATAAATTATTTTATATACATTGTGCATTATATTATTTATTGTTTGGGAATATTCTGAATGAGACAAACTGCTATTTATAAATGTAGCAGGAATTCCAATTTGATTTAAATTATCAACTTGATCTTTCATAAGAGAAATAAGTGGTGAAATAACAATTGTAACACCAGGAAGAATCATTGCTGGAATTTGATAACAAATAGATTTACCAGCACCTGTTGGCATAATTCCTAAACAGTCATTTTGATTTAAAATATTATTTATAATTTCTTCTTGACCAGGTCTAAAATTGTCATATCCAAAAAACTTTTTTAATAAATTTTGTGAATTTGTCATAAAATACCTCTTTTCTTTGTTGTTTTGTGATTATATCATTTTTATTTTTGAAAGACAAGTAGATTAATATAAATAAACAAAAATGAACCCAAATTGTTAAACATTTCAGTTAACAATTTAGGTTCATTATAAATTTATTGCACTAATTTTTCGTAACTATTTTATAAACTATACCATTGTCCATTAAATTGAAATACAACTTGTGTTTTTTTACTTTCTATTGTTTGTTTATCACCTGTATATTTTTCTGTAATATTTACAGTATATGCTTGTGAAACTTGTATTTCTTGTTGATAATTAGCTTTTAAATAATTTTCTAAGTCTGCTAATTGCTCTTCTGTATATTGTACTGCATCACCAATCTCATAGTCTATTTTTATATTTTCTCCACATTCATCTTTATATGTTTCATAAAAATTATTTAAATCATCAGCTGAAAATTGTGAGCTAATTCCCATGAACTCTGGATAAGCTTTTAAAAATACATCAAAATTTTTGTTTTGAATTCCATAATAATAATATGCAATTGGTACTTCATAGTCTTTATATTTAGAAATATCTAATCCTGCAACTGTATTATTATTTAATGATTTATTTTTTGTTACTATTGATTTGCAAATAAATACTAGTGCTATAATAATTATTAATAATATTAAAATTATTAGTTTTTTAGGTACATTTACCTCTTTTTTTCTTGACATTTTATTCTCCCTTCTTATACTAATATATTTTACTAATAATCAAGTAATATTTTCTTTCTTAACACATATAAACATGTATCTTCATCAGTATTTGTATACCCTTGACTTTTTACATATGTTTTAAAATTCTTTAAAACATTACTATCATATGAATTAGTAGCAAATTTTACATTTTTATTATAATATTCGCTTAACATTACATAATCACAATAATCTAGTTTACCGTCACCGTTAAAGTCTCCCAAAACTGTAGAACTTACATTTTCAACACTCTCTGTTAGAATTTCGTTTTCATTATTAATTTTGAAAAATAAATATACGCTTTTAGATGTATTTACATCATTGTATTTACTTATAATCTCAGCCATAGTTTTCTTTAATGTAACATAATTTCCGTCTACAGAAAAATCATCACTTCCAAGTGTTTTATCTATTCTACTTCCTGAAGATGTACTAAAATAACTAATATGTAAATTTTTATCTACAGTTATATTATTATTAAGTGACTGAATATCAAATGGCACATTTGTTTTTATTGGCATATATTTAGCATTGTCTGTAAAACTTAAATCATCCAATGATGTTGCTGACCTCATTATTCCTAATGTTTTCGAACCTATAATATATTTATCACCACTGGTTACTGGTAATACTTTTATTGTTCTTGCTATAAAGCCTAATAATAATGCTGCATCAATATTATCTATATCTCCATCTTTATCTAGGTCACCATTTTTTAATTGTGTTTCTGTATATGCTGCCCCTGCTGCAATCCTATTAGAAATATTAGAGTCAGTAAGATCAACTTTTCCATCTAAATTAAGATCTCCATATAGAACACTTCTATTTACATAGTATAAATCTTTTGGTGTAGATACTAATGCTTGTTCAGTTCCTCCATGTAAACCTTTTAATGAAACATAATTAAATTCATCCTCATTATTTTCGCCTTCTGCTATTCCCCAATATCCACTATCACTACCTTTAGTGTACATATCACTTAGGGTCACAGAAAAATTAGCTGAAAAGTTTATTTTTTTAGTTTTTTGGTCTGGTTCATTAATCATTATTGAATTGTTTTCTCCCTTAATTTCTCCATTATACCAGTATATTTTTGAAGGAACTGAAGCTGTCTCATTTGTAAATTGTTGAATACCATAATTTCCACCACCAATATACAAAGAAGGTCTAGAATCCTCAAAGTCATCTAATTTTGTTTTTTCAGCTGATGTATAAATTTTATTATCTGAGTTATTTCCTATTTTTATATTTCCATTAGTACGTATTGTTGCTGTTGCTGTTGATGGTACTTCCTCCGTGTCTTTAGACACTTTTGTAGATTTTATATTTATGCTTTCGTTACTATCATCAATATATAATTGTATATTTCCTTCTCCATTATTATATATTGCGTGAGTAGAACCTGTTATTGTTCCTCCAGTTATTTTTGCTTTAGCTTTATTTGCTAAAACAATAGTTCCTATTGAATTTCCACTAGAAGTTATACTTCCAGATTTTACATTTATTGTAGATTCATTGTCCATATTAAATGCTACATTTGCATTAGTTTGAATTTTTACATTTTCAACATTCACAACTGTACTAGATTTCTGTCCATATACAAACGTTTCATTTATACTTACTCCTCCAGAAGTTTTTGAATTTTTTATATTAAAGACTCCACCACTTACTTCAAATACTTTTGATTCTCCACCAACAAAAAGATTATATCCGTTTAAATCAAATGTTGTATTTTTAGATATTTCTATTTGATCTACATCACCAAATTTAACTATAGAATCTATATTATCAACAAGTTGTATTGTATCACCACTATCATATTTTTCAAAAGCCAAATTTAATATTGCATATGGTATGGTTGTTGTTACACCACTTGATGATTTTACTACTTGTGCCACAGCATCATTATTTATTGTAATCGTTTTTTCTATATTTATTGTTCCTCCATAAGTACCACTTAGTGTTCCTTCACATATTATGTTTGCATTTCCAGTACTTACTGCTGTTACAAATCCACTACTATTAACAGTTGCTTTTGTTTTATCATCTGAACTCCATTTATATGTTATTGTATTTCCTGTAACACTTGGGTTTGAAGTTACTGATGCTGATAATGTTTGCTTTCTTGGATGTTCTCCTGTATCAGTTCTTCCTGGATAATATAAAACCTTAGGTGTAGATACAGACATATTAATTACATTTATAGTAACAGTTACAGTACTTCCAACTGTATTTCGTAATGAAATTATTGCTTGGCCAGCTCCTACAATTTTAACATTTCCATTAGAATCTACCGATGCTACTTGACTATTGTTACTACTCCATGAAAATCCAGCTGTTGAAGATGAACTTCCAGCCTTTAGTGCTATTGGTAAATGGCCTACTACAGTATCAATTTTTGCATTTGTCAAGTTATCACCATAAGGTCCAGTTATGGTTGTTGTTCCTTGAACTACAGTTAATACATTTGAATGTGTTATTGACTGTCCATCTTTAGTTAATGTTACTTGTATTGTTGCTGTTCCAATTGCTTTTGCTGTAACAATTCCTCCAGAACTTACTGTTGCTATATTATCATTTAATGATTTATATGTGTATACACCACCTGTTAAAGTTGATGGTAAATTACTTACCTGTGTTGCAATCATTTGTCCTGGAACTACTTGTGGATATCCAGACATACTAAAGTCCATTACAATTACTTTTATTGTATCTTGTTTATTAGTATTTTTATTTCTTACGGTTATAGTTGCTTCTCCATTTATTTTTCCTGTAACAACAATATTATTTCCGCTAATTGATACACTACAATTATCACTACTTGAAGTTGCTGTTAAATTACTTATGTCTCCACTATAAGTAAAATTAATATTTCTGCTATTTCCTTTTGCAACTACTATCTCATCATCATTGATTACTAAATCATCTATTACTGTTACTGTACATGTTTTAGATATTGACGTTCCAGATATTTTTGCAGTTATCGTTGCAGTACCTTCCTTTATACCTTTAACTAATCCTGTAGACGTTCCAACTGTTGCAATAGTAGTATTATTTGATGACCATTCTATTCCATAAGAATTCAAAGCACTTGGTTGTACTGCTCTAGGTATTTCTACTGTACTACCTACTTTTACTGTTGTATTAGTTAATGTTAATGAACCAACTATAACAGTTACTAAAACCTCTTTTGATTCTCCTGATTCATATGTTACAGTTATCTTTGTTGTACCAGTTGCTTTACCAGTTACAGTACCTGATCCATCTACTGTTGCTATATTAGAATTACTTGATGAAAAAGATAATCCAGTATTTCCTGCAACATTAGTGCTTATTTTTTCTGTACCATTTACAGGAATTATTATTTTGTCATTATTTACAACAAGAGATTTTTTTACAGTTATTGTTTTTGTTGCTACAATTTTCGTTGAATTTCCATTAAAGTCCAATACAGTTGCTGATATTGTAGCAGTTCCAGCTTTAATACCTTTTACATTTCCAGCATCATCAACAGTTGCTTTTGTAGTATCACTTGAAGTCCATTTAACCTTATTATTCTCAATTTCTGTTGGTTTTATTGTTTTATTTACTAAAATGCTTAATCCTTCTTCCACACTTGAATCACCAGATAAAGTTATTTCTCCAACAATAATTTTTATAGTTGCTGTTTTTCCATTTAATGAATTAGTAGCTGTAGCAGTAATGGTTCCAGGAGTTTGACCCCCTGTTACTGAACCACCACTTACAGTTGCAATTGAAGTTGACGATGATTTCCACGAAATATCCCTCGAACTTCCTCCATATGTATACGGTATTTGTGCTGTCTGACCTTTTGCAATTATCATGTTTTGAGCATTTATAACTAAATCACTAATTACAGTTACTGTACATGTTGCCTGTATTCCTGTTTCAACTCCAGACTTATTTAGTATTTTTGCTGTTATTGTTGCTGTTCCTGCATTTTTACCTGTTACAATTCCACTACTTTCGCCAACAGTTGCAATATTGGTATTATTTGATGTCCATTTTATTGGATATGTTGACAATACAGATGGTAAAATTGTCCTTGGTATTTCGGCAGAATTTCCAACCATTACATTCGTATTTTGTAATTTTATTGAGCCAACTATTATTTTTACATTAATAGTTTTAGATACACCATTTGAATATGTTACTAATATTTTTGTTTCGCCTACAGCTACACCTTTTACAACTCCAGATCCATCGACTGTTGCTATAGATTTATTTTCTGATATAAATGTTAAACCTGTATTTCCTGCAACATTTGTAGCTATTTTTTGAGTTCCGCCAACACTTAAAATTATTTCATCTTCTGTTGCTTCAATTTGCTTTTTAACAATTATATCTTTTGTTGCTTTTATTGATGTTTCATTTCCATTTGAGTCTAGTACGATTGCAGTTATTGTAGTTGTTCCTTCCTTAATTGCATTAACATTTCCAGCATCATCTATTGTTGCAACAGATGGATTATTTGAAGTCCATTTTACCTTATTATTTTCTATTTCTGCTGGTTTTATTGTTTTATTTATTAATGTTGTTGAACCAACCTCTATACTTGATTCTCCAGATAATGTTATCTCACCAACGATAACTTTTATAGTTGCTGTTTTTCCATTTAAATTATTTGTTGCTTTTGCTGTAATAGTTCCAGTTGTTTTACCTCCAGTTACAGTACCATTGCTTACAGATGCTATTTGCGAATTTGAAGATTCCCATTTAAGATCACTTGCACTTCCACCATATGTATATGGAATCTGTGCTTTTTCGCCTTTTGAAATAATCATATTTTCTGCATCTATTGCTAATTCACTGATTACAGTTACTGTGCAAGTTGCTTGTATTCCTGTTTCTGAACCAGATTTATTCAATATTTTAGCAGTTATTGTTGCTGTTCCTGGTTTTTTACCAGTTACAATTCCGCTAGATGTTCCTATTGTTGCAATTTCTGTATTTCCTGATATCCATTTTATTGGATATGCTGATAATGCTGATGGCAATATTGTTCTTGGAACTTCTACAGAATCCCCTACCATAACTTTAGTATTTGTTATACTTATTGAACCAACTATTACTTTTACAGTTACAACTTTAGATACGCCTGTTGCATATGTAACAATAATTTTTGTTTCACCAACTGCAACACCAGTTACTGTTCCAGCTCCATCGACTGTCGCTATTGACTTGTCATTAGATGTAAATGTTAATCCTGTATTTCCAGCTATATTTGTATTTATTGTTTTAGATGAATGTAATGGAATTAATAGCTCTTCATCTGCAGCCTCAATTTTTCTTCTTACTGTTATATCTTTTGTTGCAGTTATATTAGTTGTATTTCCATTAAAATCTAATACTGTAGCTGTTATTGTAGTTGATCCTTCTTTTAATGCATTAACATTTCCAGATTCATCAATTGTTGCCACAGATGGATTACTTGATACCCATTTTACTTTATTATTTTCTATTTCTGTTGGCTTTATTGTTTTATTTATTAATGTTGTTGAGTCAACTTCCACATTTGATTCACCTGATAAAGTTATTTCACCAACAATAACTCTAATTGTAGCATTTTTTCCATTCAATTTATTTTTAGCTGTTACAATTGTAGTACCTGCTGAAGCGCCTCCGCTTACTGTTCCATTGCTAACTGTTGCTATATTTGAACTTGATGACCAAGTAATATCACTTGCATCACCATCATATGTATATGGTATTTGCACATTTTTTTCATTTTTAGCTATTATCATATCACTAGCTTTTATTTCTAGATTTCCTACAACAGTTACTGTACATGTTGCCTGTATTCCTGTTTCATTTCCAGCTTTATCTAATACTTTAGCAGTTATTATTGCTTTTCCGCTACCTACACCAGTTACAACACCACTTGATTTTCCTACTGTTGCTATTTTTGTATTATTTGATGTCCATTGTATTGGATAAAGTGCAAGTGTTGATGGACTAACTGTTTTTTCTATTTCAGCAGTACTTTCAATACTTATAGTTTTATCTTCTAATGTTATACTTCCAACAATTACATTTACTTTTAATGTTGTTGTAATTCCAGATTTATATTTTATTGTTATAGTTGTTGTACCAACTTTTTTACCTGTTACAACTCCATTATTATTAACTGTTGCTATATCTTCATTATTTGATTTAAAATCAATTGCTGTATCATCTGCAGTCGTTTTTATTTCTCTTGTTCCATTTACAGCAATTATTATTTCTTCATCAGTAACTAAATCTAATTTTGTATTAACTGTTATATTAATACTTGATTTAATTTTAGTTCCATTTCCATTATTATCAATAAGAGTTGCTGTTATTGTTGCTGTTCCTGGTGAAATTCCTTTAACTGTTCCATTATTATCAACAGTAGCTATATTAGTTTTGTTTGATTCCCATTTAATTCTATAATTACTTAATGTTTGAGGAGCAATTGTTGCTACTATATCTGTTGTTTTTTCTTGTTCTAAAATATTTTGGCCACTTAATGTTATTTGTCCTACGGTAACTGTAACAACCTTAGATTGTCCATCTGGAGTTGTTACTGTTACTTTTGTAATACCAGCCTTTTTACCAGTTACTAGTCCTGTATTTTGGCCAACATCTGCAATTGTTTTATCTTCTGATGTAAATGTTAGCTCTGAATTATCCCAACTTGTTGTTATTTGTTCAGTACCGTCTTTTGCAACTAATAAAGTATCACCTGTTGTAATTTTAAGCTCTCTTCTTATAGTAACTTCACATTTTGCAGTTATTCCTGTATTTCCATATGCTCCTATAATTACAACTTTTCCTATTTGCTTTCCTGGTGTTAATATTCCAGATTCTCTTCCTGCAGATTTTATTGTAGCATCTTTAGCTTCAGAATTTTTTGTATCTATACTCCATTCTACAGTTTCATTTTTCATTCTTAATGCTGTTGGAAGTATTGACTCAAGATTTATTCTTGTTGTTTGGTCTAAAAATATCTTTTCACTTTCTGGACTTATAGTCATTTTTCCAACAATAATACTTACATTAATATATTCTGTAACACCTGTTTTATAGCTAATTTTTATTTTAGCAGTTCCAGGTTTAGTAGATGAATCTATTTTAATTGCACCATCTGTTGCAGTAACATTATCTAAACATTTATCATCATCTATTACTTCAATTTTTAATATGTCACCTTTTGTATTAGTAGTAAAGTTTCTTATTGAATCAACAGACATTATAATTTCTTTTCCATCTTTAACATCACTGCCATCTTCATCTTTTATATCAAGTTTAGGATTAACTGTTATTGGCATTGTTGCATATACAGCAGTTTTACTTTCATCTTGTGCACAAAGAGTTGCTGTTAATGTTGTTTTACCTTCTTTAACTCCATGTACAATACCATTTTCATCAACTGTTGCAATTGATGTATCTGCAATTTCCCACTTAATTGTATTATTTCTTAAATCTGCTGGATATACTGTAGCTGTAATGTCTTTAATATCTAGCCCAGCCTCAACAGTATCTGTACCCTTTAAATCAATTTTAGCTACATAAACTTTTACTGGTTGACTTTCAACATTTTTGTCTGTTGTTGTTGCTTTAATATTTGTATAACCTTGTTTATCTTTATTTGTAGTAATTTTTCCTGTCTTTTTATTAATGCTATCTATAGTTGCAATATCTTCTTTATCTGAATTCCATTTAACTTCTGAAGTTGAATCTTCTGGGTCATACTCAACACCCATATAATATGTAGTGTCATTTGGTAATATTAGAGTTCCATCAATTATTGGATATTTTGTTCCATCTGTTACTTTATCACCTTTATTTTTATCATCAACTTTTGAAGGATCTAATCCTTTAATATCTTTAATTTCAGATGCGCTCTTTATTACTCTTACAGTTACATCTTTTGTAAATCCCGGAAGATTTTCATTTTGATTTGTAACTGTAACTGTTACTTTTAAATCACTTGAAGTAACATCTACACCTTCTATTGTTACTGTTTTAGCAGTAGTATCTGTTGTATCTGTAAATTTTACCTCTTTTCTACCATCTTGAATTTTCCATTCTACTGTAGAATTTGAATATTCTGGTGATAAATAAATTGTTAAGTCTTTTGTTTTTTCATTATATTTTTCATTTAAATTTAAAGTAACATCTGTAGGGTCAACATAAGAATCATCTTCGCTTGCAGCTTGATTTATAACAACTTTGCATACATCTGTTAGTGTTCTTGCTACACCATCTGCAGTATCTTCTGCTGGTACATATGCTGTTACTGTTATATCAACTTTACCAACTGAAACTGGCGTTACAACACCATCTTCACTTACAGTTGCTATTTTTTCATCAGATGATGACCATGTTATTTTAGCATCTGGCAAAGGTATTGTATCTGGTGTTAGTGTATATTTAAGCTCTTTAGTTTCGTGATCATCAAGCTCTGTTATCCATGTATTTGGATCTACTATTACACTTGTTGCAGGATTTTTAACTATTACATATACAGTTGCAGAATTTCCTTCAGAATCTGTTGCAGTAATTATTGTATTTCCTTTTTTCACACCTGTTATTTTTCCATTTTCGTCAACAGTTGCAATTTCTGGATCTCTTGATGTCCAAGTTAAGCTTCCCTTTTGTCCGCTTGCCTTAATATCTTTAGAATCACCTAAATCAAGTTTTATTTTATTTGGCTCTAAAGTAATTGGACTGTCTGCTTCTGGGAATGGATTTACAAGTGTTGAATCAGATCTTCCATCAGTACCATCTTTTCCAATTAATGCTTTTAAATTATCAAAACGTTTTAAAATCATTCTTTGGATATCGCTTACATCTAATATATCGTCATATGCATATAGGTTTGCAGCAGTTTTATATACTCCTGTTGCTTTTCTTTTATAAACATAATCATTTCTAATTACATTTATATCATCATTATCACAAAAAGTTGCATTTCCATCTGCATCACCATATAAAACTAAATTATAATCTGTAATTTCATCTTCATAGCCAAGTACATATGCTTGTATTTTGTATCCTGTTGCTAAAGGTGTTCCATCTGATAAAGTTCTATCATTTTTATCTTTAACAGATTTTACTCCTAAATTATTTTTATCAAAAACTGCGTCTTTTTCTTCAATTTCTGATTTTACTAATGATTGACCATATTTAAAAGAATTATTTGGACTAATTGCAACTACGTTATCAACTCCATCTAAATTTTTAAATATTCCAGATTTAATTTTAGTAGAATCCACATTCATAAAAGCTTCAACAAAATTAGGTATTAAGACTGTTCCCATTAGGAATAACACTATAAATAGTTTTCTATACTTCTTATATCTTACGAAAATTATTATCGCAAAGATAATAAGAGCTAATACCGCTATTGTTTTAAGCCACTCACCACCTGTTTGTGGTAAAATTTTGTTTACAGTTGAATTATCTGAATTTTTAAGTGTAGCCTTATTTTTTACTGTTACTATTATTTCTGCAGTCATGCCATCTTTATCAGTAACTTTAATAACAGTATTTCCAACATTTACGCCTGTAACATTACCATTTTGATCAACAGTTGCAATATTTTCATCACGTGACTCAAATTTTGATCCTTTTTTATTTACACTTATTACTTGTGAATCTCCAACTATTAATTCCATATCCTTTGGTGATACAATCAAACTATCTGGCACATAAATTGTTACAGTTTGTTTTTTTCTACCTCCAATTTCATTTCCGGAATATGTATATTCCTTATTTGTAATGAATTTAGCACCCTCTTCATCATCAATTCCAGTAATTATGAAATCTCCTGAACTAGTTTGTGTAACTTTTTTTGCTTTAAATTTAAATTTAAGCAAATCAGTACCAACTGGTGCATTACTTATTTCGGTATACATCCAAGCCAAATCGCCATCATTACTGTAAATGTTAGCTGACATATTCGGTTGTCCTTCTACTCCCTCATAAGTAAATAAATTTGAATCATATTTGATATGTCCATTTGACAAATAAGATTTAACACTTGTAGATATTTCTACTGTAAATGATTCACCTGGACTTACCTGAGCAGGTGTATTACCGAAATTAATCTCAAAAGCATTAGATTTTATGCAAAATAGACAAAAAAATATAAATATGAAAGATAATATTTTTATTGGCCTTTTCATAAAACTCCTCCTTAGTTAAAACTTTTTTACACTTTCATTCAATCCTATTATACTTTTAAAAGCGACATTTTTCAATAAAAAACGCCTATGTAATTAACTTGTAATATTTTTGTAATGTTTTTGTAATATAAAAAAATACCTATTATCTTATACAGATATTTAGGTATTTTTTTATTAATGTTGAGCTTTTTTTCTAATTTTGTTCTTTTTATTTTTCATTTTCAACTTCATAATAATTCCTATAATAATTATTACTATTATTAATATAATTATTATACCATAGCTAAAATTCTTTCTTTTTAATGTAATTTCCTGTGAAGAATTGGAAATTATAAAATCAAGATTATAATTAATTACATTCATGTTATCAATTTTTACTTGTGTTGAATCAAATTTTGTATTTTTTTTCACTAGAAATGTAAATTTTATTATATCTTCATTGTTTGAATTGTCACTCATAACAGAAAAATTATTTTTTGAATTCATTTGTACAAAATTCACATTTTCATCTAAAACTACATATTTTTTTCCATCTTGTTGTGTTTGTAGCTCTAATATATTTTCGTCATAACTTAATACACCATCTATTTGATAATTATCTTCTATTCCCTCTTTTGAAATTATTATATCTATTTTATCTCCCGGTTTTACCATATCATTTTTATTTGAGGATTTTAAATTTATTGTCTGTGCCTTTGAATATAATGGAATCATAAACATAGTTAATACACATATTATTAATATATTTCTTATTTTTTTCATATTGCTCTCCTAAAAAATGCAGTGCTTTATAAAGAGCACTGCAAGTAATTTATAAAACTATTATTCTGGTTCAACTAAACCAAAGTTAACTCCATCTTTTAATTTAAAAATCACATTAACTTCTTCTGTGTCAGCATTTACAAATGTTAAAAACATATTTTTTGAATCTTGCAATTTTAATTTTGCATCTTCCACACTCATAGGTCTTACCTCATAATATTGAGTTTTTAATACCTCTTTTTCAACTTGATGACTTTCATCATTAAAGCTTATCATTTCATAATCTTTAATTGATTCTGAAGTCATTTGTTTTTCTTTTTTGGTTTTCATTTTTCTTATTTGACCTTCTACAATATCAATATCTTTATCTATAGATGCATATAAATCTTTTTGTTCTGATACTGCTCTATAAATATTACCATTTATATTTGTAGAAATTTCAGCAACTTGTGTATTTCCTTCTGTTTTAATTGTTGCTTTAACATCTAATTCTTCTTCTGTATATTTTTGTAGTCTTTCACACTTTTTTTCAATATACTCTTTGATTGCCTCTGTTGCTTTTAAGTCTTTACCTGTAATTTTTACGTTCATAAAACCACTCCTTCCATAGTATCTTTTGTTTTGTATCTGCTGTAAGCTTATTATATATTCTTTTATAAATTTTTTCAAGTGATTTCCAATTTATTTCAATAAATTGATAAATCATTCTTTACTTTACTTATGTTTGTATGGTATAATATGTAAACTAAAGGAGGTTGTGTTTTTATGAATAAACAATTAATTCTTTTAAAAAATCCCTCACAAATGATTAACAAAGAAACAATAAATAAATTAATTATGGAAATTAATAAATTTACTATAAATAAATCTATGAAACAAATATTATTAATAGCATCATTGAATTTGCTCTCTCCTGTAAAAACACAAAAAGCATTAATATATCAGCTAGAATCTTTCAGAAATCAAGGAAAAGTTTATCCGGAAAGAACAAAAAGTAAATATATTAATAATACCATAAAAGAAATAAAAAAACTCACAAACTCTGATTTTACAAGTAATATAAATAATCTCATAAATTATTTAACTAGTCAAAATGTTGTTATAAAAATATAATATATGAATAAAATCATTGAAATATACATTTTTTTCAATGATTTTTATTTATGTATCATTTTAATTTTACAATTTTTTATAGCAATTTTAATATTTCTTCTTTTTTATTCATTATTGCATTGTATCCAATCTCTATACATCTATCTATATCATCAATTTCCATTAAACTAGTCCCTTTTGCATCAATTTCAATTGCTATATTTGCTTCTTTTTGTGCTTTAATTACATCCTTTAGTGAAAATATATCAACTGTTCTTAATAAAATACTAAGTATATTTTGATTTTCTACATTGTACTCATCAAGTTTAAAACTAAGCCCAATTGTAACATCTGCTCCCATATCTTTCAGAACCTCTATTGGAAGATTATCTTTTGTTCCTCCATCTATAAAATTATATTTTTCAAATTTGCAGGTTGTAAAAATACCAGGAAATGCCATACTAGCTCTTACTGCTTTACCTATGGAAATATCATATATATAATCAATATTATCATTTTTTAAATTATAATTTTTCGACATAAAAATACATTCTTTTGTAGATATCGTATCAACTGTAGCAATGGCCAGAGGAATTTTTATTTCATTTATATTTTTATATTTTTTTTCATTTGCTGCATTTTGAATTAAATTTTCAACTCTTTCTCCAGAAATTAATCCTTCTAATCTAAGTTGCTTTTTTGTTATATATGTTCCTACCGAAGAAATTATTGGCTTTTTGGGTATTTTAACTAAATTTTTATATGATTCAAATATTATTTTTTTAATTTCATCCGGATTGCATCCCATTGCGTATAAAGATGCTGCCATACTTCCAGAACTTGTTCCTGATATATAATCTATTTTTATTCCTAGCTCCTCAAATGCCTTTAGTGCTCCTATATATGCTACACCTTTTAAACCTCCACCAGCTAAAGCTACTCCTACTTTCATTGTTTTCCTCCACTCTTTTTTTTGACTTTATTATTATACTGCTTTGCAATTATTTTGTCCATAAATTTTTTTTAGTATATATTTTTTAATTTACATAATTTCATTTGCTTTTTTCGTCAAATTAATTTACATTTCTGCTGTTATATGTTATACTAAAAGAATAAAATTCTTGGAGGTGTTTTTTATATGACAAAAATCTATGGTAAGAATTTTGTCTTAACTGAGTGTCATATTGATTCTCAGGGAGATCGGATTTGGAATGTATCCCCAATAGATTCATTCAGCTTTCCTGAATTTCTAATTCACGTATCAAGTAATAATCACTTATATGTGACAATTTTTAAATCCAAATATAAAAAAACTAATGGATTTATTAATGTAAATTTGTTGGCAAATTGTCTTAAAAAGATTTGTCGGCATGTATATCAGGAAACGCACATTCCTCCGACATTAAAAATAAAACCACCAAATAATTACCTGTTCACAGCATGTGAAAGAGCAGGTATGAAACATTCACCATTGGATAGAACTGTTATGATTTTTAAAGTTTAACTCTATCCATTGTGTATCATGAAAAAAGGCATACCATATGGTATGTCTTTTTCTATAAAGCTTTTTATATTTAACTACATTTATTCTAGTTGTGCAGTTCCGTTTTTACAGGCTTTTACCCATAGAATTCTTTTATCTTCATAATCTTCTATTTTATATGTTACATCTTTAGTTTCTATTATTGGCTTTTCACCATCTTCTGGTATTCTTCCAAGCTCTTGAGTTAAAAAACCAGATAATGTATCATATTCACCTTCAGGTATTTCAACATTCAATATTTTTTTAAGCTCAGATATTGGAACACTTCCTGCAATTTTAAATGTGTTTTCATCTATCTTTTCGTATTCATTTTCTATGTCATCATATTCATCAAAAATATTTCCAACAAGCTCTTCTAATATGTCTTCCATTGTTACAATTCCTGATGTTCCTCCATATTCATCTAATACTATTGCTATTTGTTTTTTATTTTTTTGTAGCTCTCTAAATAATTCATTTATTGGTTTATTTTCTGAAACAAAATATGCTTCTCTCATTATATCTTGTATTTTTATTTTTTTATTTTTACTTATATATTTTAAGATATCTTTTACATATAAAATACCCTTTATTTCGTCTATAGTTTCTTCATAAACAGGTATTCTACTATATTTATATTCATCTATTTCATTTAATTTTTCTGATACATCATCTGAAATTTCTATAGCAAAAATATCTTTTCTGTGAATCATTATTTCAGACACTGTTTTGTCGTTGAAATCAAATACATTGTTTATAAGCTCTTTTTCTTCTTCATCTATTGAACCTTTTTCTTCACCAACATCAACCATCATTCTTATTTCTTCTTCAGTAACTATTTCCTCTTCGTTTTCGCTTACTCCAAATATTTTAGATACTAAATTTGTTGAAGCTGTTAATAATTTTACAAATGGTGCAGTTATTACTGATATAGTTTTTATTATTCCAATTGTGAAATATGCAAATTTTTCACAATACTTCATTGCTAATCTTTTAGGCACAAGTTCTCCAAAAACTAAAGTAAAATATGATAGTAAAATAGTTATTATAATTATTGATATTCCCTTCCATGTTCCAATACCAATGCTTGGAATTAAATTATTTAAAACAGGTGCTAATTTTTCTGCAAATGCATCTGATGCAAAAGCACTTGATAAAAATCCTGCAAGAGTAATTCCTATTTGTATTGTGGCTAAAAACTTACTTGGATTTTTTAACATTTTTGAAATTTGAATTGCTTTTTTATCTCCATCTTTAACTCTTTTTTCAATTTTAGCATCATTTAAAGATATAAATGCAATTTCTGTCGCCGCAAAAAAGGCGTTAATTAGTATTAAAACTACTAATATAATTATTTGTCCCATATTAAAATTTTGATTCTCCTTTAATAATATTTTATACATTACGCAAACTAATATTATAAGTTTTTAATATATTTGTCAATGATTTTCAAAATAATATTTATTACTAAAAATTTCCAGTTTATTTTTTTTAAATATGCACATCATAATGTTAGAAAAAGCGATACAGTTTTTTCTGAAATAATTAATTGTTTATTATAAACAACAGGAGGTGAACAAGATAATGGCAAACTCAAATAACTATAAGAAAGTTGTTCCTGCTGCTAAAGATGCTTTAAACAAATTTAAATATGAAGTAGCTAGCGAAGTAGGTGTTAACTTAAAAGACGGATATAATGGTGATATATCAGCTAAAGATGCTGGTAAAATCGGTGGTCAAATGGTTAGAAAAATGATACAACAAGCTGAAGACAACATGACTAAATAAGTTTATTATTAGTGTAATTTAATAAATTTATTCACTTAAAAGACAGGGATATTTTTCTTGGTTTTATGTGTTTGCTATTATTAAATGGTAGATGCAAAAAGGCAGGGATTGTGTCCCTGCCTTTTTATTTTATAATTATTAAAGTGTTATTTTTTGTAATTCTAAAAATTAAATTTTGTAAAATTATTTATTACTTTTTTTATATTTTATAAAAGATATTGTTGCAATTACAATTAAGGCTATAAAAATTGGTGCTACTGATGCAGAGCCAGTTTTAGCTAGATTACTTGTTGATATTGTTCCATCTTTTCCATTATTTGAACTTTCTGATTGATTTTCAGAATTTTGACCATTTCCATTGTTGTTGTTTTTATTATTTTTATTATTTTTATTATTTTCATTATTTTCGTTGTTTTCACTATTACCATCGTTTGAACCTTTAACTTTAATTGTCCATGTGTATTCTTCATTATTTTTTGTTGCAATTCCAGTCATTTTAGTTTCACCTGCTGCTTTTGCAGTTATAATTCCATTTTCTATAGTTGCAATATCAGTATTTTCTATTTTTAAATTTGTTGCATTTTTACTAAAATCTATTTTGCTTCCTATTTCTAATGTTAATGGTACAGCAACTTTTGCAGACTCTGTTGAACCATCTTCATAATTTAGAGATATTGCAGCAATTGCACCTTGCTTCATAGTTCTTGTAGCTGTATCTCCTGAACAGTTCCAATCTTTTAATTTTTCCTTTGCCTCTGCTATATCTGGTATATTTTGTGAAAATTTAATTGTAACCAATACTCCAGCATCTGTTGGTTCTCCATATGTTACTGTAGCAGTTTTGTTGGTTGGATTTGCTGGCTCATTTCCATCATTTGATATTGTAACATCCCAATTTAATTTAAATGTCTTTGTTTTTGTTTCATTATGAATATTTATATATGTCATTGTTGCTATTGCTGAGTATGTCGTTTTTCCTTCTTTAATAAATTTAATTGTTTTTCCATTAACAGTTCCAAGTGATGAATCAGTAATTTTCAAATCACTTAATTTTGTACTACTTAAATCATTTAATGTTAAAGTTTCATTGACTTTAACTTTATTAGGTACAGCAACTACACCACTTTCTGCATCTTCTTCATCACCAGTATATATGTACCATTCTCCTGGATTCATGTTCTTTGTAGCTGTTTTTCCACTTAATGTCCAACCAGCATTAGCTAACTTCTTAATTTTTTCAACTTCTTCGGAAAATGTCATTGTTACTTTTACTGTTCCATCTGTATTTTCAGCATATTTAACATCAGCCAACTTTCCTTCAGCAGCATTAACTTTTTTTGACATTGCCATTGCTATAAATACAATTACAGCACACAATGTTAATTTAAAAACTCTCTTCATTTTTTATCCTCCTCGTGTTTAAATCTATTTTTATAATAACATTATTTCATTTTTTATTCAACAATTTATTTATATTTTTTTCTATAAATTTAATAATAAAAAAAGCCATAAACATAATGTTTACAGCATTTTTAATTCCTCTATTTTACAGATTTCATTTGTTTTACCATTAAGTCACCAAATATAGCATATCCAGTAGTCGGGTCTGATACTAATACATTTGTTATTGCTCCTACAAACTTGCCATTTTGTATAATTGGAGATCCACTCATTCCTTGTATTATTCCCCCCGTTTTTTGTAATAATTTTTCATCTGTTATTTTTATCATCATACTTTTATTATCATAGTTATTGCTTGTATAAATTTTTGATATTTCAATTTTATATTGCTCTTTTTTTCCATTTTCAAGTTCACAAATTATCTCTGCTTCTCCTGTTTGTATTTCACTTCTTAAAGCAACTTCATATTCTTTAGTTCCATTCAAATTTAAATTATTTTTATTTGATACTAATCCAAATACACCAAAATTTGTATTTTTTGAAATATTACCTATTGTTACTCCTGAATCTATAGAACCTTTTATTTCACCTGGAGCTCCTTTTTCTCCTTTTTGAATTGCAATTAAACTACTAGTTACAAGCTCTCCATTAGCAATATTTATTATATCTCCAGTATCAACATCTACTATTCCATGTCCAAGTGCAGCAAACTTTCCTGTAGATGGCTCATAAAAAGTTAAAGTACCAACTCCAGCTGCTGCATCTCTTACCCATAAACCTAATTTATATTCGTTATCTTCACTTTTCACTGGTTGTATACTTGTTGTTATTGTTTCATCATTTCGTACATATTTAATTTGTATTTCTTCGCCATTTGAATTATTTACAGTTTCTACTAATTCATCTGTATTAGAAATTTTTTTGCTATTCATTTCAACAATCATATCGCCTTCTTCAATTCCTGAATCTGCATATGGTTTATGTTTTTGAAAGTCTTTTCCTTGTATTTCAGACATACCAACAACTAATACACCAGAAGTATATAATTTTGCACCAATTAAATTTCCCATTGGAATTACTTTCGTTTTTGGAATTACATTTACATCAATTTCTTTTACAGGTATAGTACCAAATAAATTAAGATTAAGTTCAAATGTTCCCGCAGTTTCATATTTACTACTTTGTTCAGAATCAGCTAAACTTGATGCTTGTATTACTGGTACATTGGCATTATTCGCTCTTCTAATTTTTAATCCTGCAACAGTTTTTAAATTAAGCTCTTCACCTTCAAATATTATTATACTACTTGGTAATAAAGTTATATTGCACACATATACATATATTACTATTAAAATAGCTACACAAAAAAATTGTTTTAATTTATTCATATTCTTCACCTGAGTATATAATATCCATTTTTTTTCATTTTTAAACTTCTATTTCATAATAATTTATTTGGTTTTGCATAAAAAATAAATGTCATCACATATCATAGAAAATAAAATTATAAAATTAATCAAATCTATTTTACAAATTTCTTTTATATGTTATAATTTATAAAAAAATACGACAAAAGAAGAGGTAATTATGAATTCAATTTTAAAGTATGAAATAAAAAGTGATATTCGTGATATTATTGCAGAAATTGACTATGAAGAATATATGTTTAACAAAATATTTAAAACACATGTCACTTTTAAAAATTCTTATAAAAAATTTAATTTAATATACGATATTTATGGTCCTCAAGCATATAGAAAATTTGTACCATCTTCATATCAAAAACAAGACTTAGTAAATTTAATAAATACTCAAAACTATCTTATTTTATATGATAGACATGGTAAAAAAATTTTCAAAAACTTGGCTTATACTGTAAATTTATATAATTTTAATAAATATTATAGTAAATTTAGGGCATTTTTTTATAAACTATCTCATTTATTTACAAGAAAAAAATTAAAATTAAAAAGTGAAATTCCACTTATGCTACCTGAATCTATACCATCTATAGATGATTTAAAAAATCTGAGTAAAAAATAAAGCTTCAATCATGTTGAAGCTTTATTTTTATATATCATAATCATCTAATATTGTACCATTATATTCATAATTATGATTTCTGTAATATGATTTAGTTTCATTATAATAATTATTTATTTCTGTATTATATTTTTTTATTTCATCTACAGCAGTTGTCGCAAATATAAATATAATTATATATACAATAGTATATATAATATTTACAACAATTCCAACAGATCCACAAGATATTCCAGTTACAGAAAGTCCTTTCCCTTTGTTTATAATTCTTGAATTTTTTAATCCTTTAATTGATAAAATTAATGCTACTATGCCTAACACCAATCCAATAACAGGAACCCAACATAATATAACAGATAATATACCTAAAATCATACCAACAATAGCATTTGTATCAGTTATATTTTCATTTATTTTATTTTCCTCCATACAAACCTCCTAAATTTTCTTTCATTAATTTTACAATATAATTAATTAAAAAGCAACCAAAACATTTTAACCATTAATTTACATATTTTTTGCATATTTTATAATTATTAGTAAATACTACAATTACTAATTTTATTTTACGAAAGGATTATATATGAATAAGTTTAATAATTTTATAAAAAATCTTTTCACTTATAAACCTAGTGAATCGTATAATTTCACTATTGATAATGAAAGCCGGGCATGTTCAAAATGAAGATGGTAGTAATTACAATTTGAACAATAACACAACTAAAGATGTTGAACCGCAAAAGATTTTTACCGAAATAGATAAAAATCTTGATTTTTTGAAATATAAGTATAATGCTTTAATTTGCAATGATGTAATAATTAGAGAGTTTTCTTTACTAGCACAAAATATAGAATACAAAGCTTTTGTTATGTACATTGATGGAATGGTTGATTCTCCTGTTATAAATGAATTTATTTTATCTCCTTTAATGATGAGAAACAGGGCAAATATTTTTGATGATAAACAAAAAAAATTTGTTTCTGAGGAAAAGATAGATAATGTTACTTTAAAAAATTTTAAGAAATCTAAAGAAAAAAATTTAGTAGATTTTATTTATAATAGCCTAATTCCTCAAAATAGTGTAGATAAAGTTACAGATTTTTCTGATGTATATTCTGCAATAAATATGGGAAATTGTATGCTTTTTGTTGATTCATTAGATACAGCATTTAATTTAGATGTAAAAGGATTTAAGCAAAGAAATATTGACTCGCCAAGCAATGAAGTAGTTGTTCGTGGCTCACAAGAAGCCTTTGTTGAAAATATTAGAACTAATACATCTATGATTAGACGTCTTGTTAATAATGAAAATCTTGTAATGGAAACTTTAACAGTTGGACAAATTACTAAAACTCAAGTTTCTATTGGTTATATAAAATCATTAGCAAATGAAGATTTAGTTGCTGAGGTTCGCTATAGAATTAATAACTTATCTGTAGATTATTTAATTTCTTCTGGTCAATTAGAGCAATTAATACAAGATTCACCTGAAAGCTTATTTCCTCAAATGGTTGCAACAGAAAGACCTGATAAAGTTTCAAATTTTTTACTTGAAGGAAGAGTTATAATTATTGTTAATGGTAGCCCATATGTTTTAGTTGCACCTGGTGTTTTTGTTGATTTTATAACATCTCCCGAAGATTTAAATTTAAAATACCAATTTTCAAATATGCAAAAATTAATAAGACTTCTCGCAATATTTCTCTCTTTATTATTACCTGGAATGTATATTGCAATAACCAACTATCATCAAGAGCTTATTCCTACAGAACTATTATTCACAATAGCAGCAGCTCGTGAATCTGTTCCTTTTCCTACATTTGTAGAAATATTACTTATGGAAATTTCTTTTGAATTAATTCGAGAAGCTGGTCTGAGAGTTCCTACTCCTCTTGGTTCTACTATAGGTATTGTTGGTGCTTTAATTTTAGGTGAAGCAGCAGTTTCAGCATCACTTGTTAGTCCAGTTTTAATAATTATTATAGCAATAACTGGTATATGTTCTTTTAGTATACCTGATTTTTCACTTAATTTTACATTTAGAATTTATAGATTTATTTATATTATACTTGGATATGTTGCTGGATTTTTAGGAATTAGTGTTGTTTTATTTATTCAGTTAGTAATAATGTGTAAACTAAAATCATTTGGTTCGCCATATATTAACCCATACATTTTAAACAAAAATAAACGTAGCATTTCATCTTACTTTATTCCTCCTATTTGGAAAAGAGAACGTACATCTGTATTTTTGCATGCTCAAAAGAAATTTTCTCAAAAGAAAATAAGTATGGTTTGGAGGAAAAAATAATATGAATTCATCAAAATTAGAAACACTTGAAGCAATTGGACTTGTTTCGGTTGTTATGATTAATAAAATAATTTTAAATTATCCTAAAATTATAATGAAAACATCTGGTTCATCAGCATGGATATCCACAATTATAATATCTTTAATTGCTATATTTTTTGCATATTTAATATCAATGCTTTTTAAGAGATTTCCAGGAAGCGATATTTTAGATGTTTCCAATTATTTGGGAAAACGCTGGTTAAAAATACCTGTTGGTATAATTCATATATTATGTTTAATTACTGTATCTGCACTTATTGTAAGAAATTTTTCTGAATCACTTAAAATAATATATTTTAACACTTCACCAATTATTTATTTAATTTTATTTTTTATTATTTCGGCTTATGTGGCAAATAAATACGGAATTAAGGTTATATCAAAGGTTAATTTGATGATTGCACCTATTATATTTGTGAGTATTTTAGTTATTGTTATTTCTACTTCAGAGAACTTTGTTATTCAACGATTATTGCCGATTTTCGGTTATGGAATTAATGAAACTTTTTTTGGCAGTATTACAAATGTTTTCGGATTTACTGGTTTAGCTTATTTATTATATTTGCAACCATTATTAAAAAATGAGAAAGATTTAAAAAAAATTTCTATATTATCGATGATTATATCTGGCATATATTTACTATTAAGCGTTATTAGTTTACTTTTTGTTTTTTCATTTATAACAGATAGTAATGAAAGCATTACCATCTACTTATTAGCCAAAACAATTCGATATGGTGAATTTATACAAAGAGCGAATGCACTATTTATTTTTATATGGATTTTATCTATGCTTTCATATATTAGTATAGTAACATTTTTTATACTATATATAACAAAAAAACTAACTAATTTATCAAATACAACATCAATTAATTATTGTTACTGCTCTTTAATATTTGGATGTGCCTTATTATATGAAAATGTTGCTCAATATATAAATTTTATTGAAGGATTTTTAAAATATGTAATTTTAGTATTTTTATTTATAATTAACGTTGGAATACTTATATTAGCCAATATAAAATATAGTAGATTATTAATCTAATAAAAATTATAGCTATATTTTTTATTAACAGATGAAAGGATTTTTATATGAAAAAGTTATTAAAAAGTTGCTTTGTTGTATGCACTTTACTAATTATTTTATTTAATTTCACAGGTTGTTATGATGCACATGGTATTGAAGAGCTTGCTTATGCAGTTGCAGTTGGATTAGATATAACAGATAGTAATGAATTAGAGCTTACTCTTCAATTTGCCAAAAATGGTAGTAGTAGCTCAGAAGAGTCGGTAGGTTCGTCACAATCTGAAGGTTCCATCATTTCATCTGTAGTTTGTTCATCTATTGATTCTGGAATTGCACTAATTAATAGTCATATTTCAAAAAAGATCAATTTGTCACATTGTCAAGAAATAATTTTTTCGGAAAAAATAGCCACAATTGGGATTTCTGAATATTTGGACACTTTTGCTAATAATGTGGAAATTAGAACTGATTGTGCAATTGTAATTTCTAAAGCAAATGCAAAAGATTATTTAAAAAATGTAAAACCTTCATTAGAAACATTAACTGCACGTTATTATGAATCGACTTTAACAACAAATGAATATACTGGATATACGGCTAATATAAAATTAGCAGAATTTTATTCAGCTGTAAAAGATGATTATTCTGAAGCATATGCTATCTTAGGTGGGATAAATTCTAAACATTATACAAATACAGCTAAAATAAATGCTGATTATACTGCTGGTGAAAATCCTGTATCTGATAGCGATGTTATTGAAACACTAGGTATTGCCGTATTTTCTGGTGATAAACTTGTTGGTGAACTTACTGGATTAGATAGTATTTGTCATTTAATTATTAATAATGACCTTGATCAGTGTACACTTTCAGTACCTAATCCTTTTGAAAATAATAGATATATAGATTTATTAATAACCTCAACCAAAAATACAAAATGTTCCGTAAATATTATAAATAATTCACCTCTTGTAAATATTAATGTTCATTTAATTGGTTATGGTTTATCTTTAGATTCTAAAACATATTACAATACAGAAGAGTCTTTGAACAAAATTCAAAAATATGCCCAAAAATACATTCAACGTAAACTAGAAAATTATTTATATAATACTTCTTTAAAATACAATTCGGATATTTCTGGTTTTGGTAAATATGCAGTAAAGAATTATTTAACTCTTGATGAATGGCAAAACGCTAATTGGCTTGGAAATTATAAAAATTGTTTTTTTAATGTAAATGTTGAGTTTACATTGAAATCTGGATCTTTATTTGGAGAATCTTAGTGAGGTGATTGTTTATGATTAAATTTATTATTTGTATTGTTACGGTTTATATTTTAATTAATTCAATTAGTTATGGTATTTATGAATTAAAAGAGCAAAAAAATAAAGTTGGTGGAATTACTTCTGTTGCTCTTGGAATTTTTCAGTGTGTGTTTACTAATACTATTCTGTTTATGCTTAACAGATAAATTGTTATTATAAGGTGAAACTGGGAAAAGAGAACCGTCCCCTTTTCCCATTTTCCTTATTTTAGTTTTTTTAGTAACCATTTTCCTTGTTGTGAGAAGTCGCTTTCTTGGAAATCTGTTGTTTTGTTGCAGTTGCTGTTTAGTATTGCTGAGGTTTCATTTTTGTTTGATAGGTTCCAGCATACCCAGCTTATGTTGTAGCTGTTTAATAGTTCTATCCATTTGTCTCCTTCTTCTTGGCTTATTGTTCCATTTCCGCTGGCGTCACTTATTCCGAATTCTGTTACAAATATTGGTAATCCTTTTTCGTGTGCTATTTTTAATTTTTTTCTTAATTCGTCTTTGTGTGTCGCTGCATAAAAGTGTAGTGTGTACATTATATTTTCATAATCTGTTATTGGATTGTTTGCTACAATGTCTACATCTTGTGACCATTTTGGTGTTCCTACTATTATTATTGCATTTGTATCTATTGCTCTTATTTTTGAAATTACTTCTTCTGCATATGGTTTTATATCTTTATCCCATGTAACATCTCCGTTTGGTTCATTACAAATTTCATATAATACATTTTTGTTATTTTTGAATTCATTTGCCATTTCTTCGAAAAAGCTTATTGCTTCATTTTTATATGTATTTGGATTATTGTCTTGAAGTATATGCCAATCTATTATTACATATAACCCTAAATCTGTTGCATAATTTACCGCTTCTTTTACTTTACTATGTAGCTCTTTTGTATATCCATCATTTGGATTACTATACATTGCAATTCTTATTACATTTATATTCCAGTTATCTCTCATTTCTTTAAATGTTTCTTCATTTATGTATTGTGAATATATTGCTATGCTATGTGTACTTACACCTTTTAATTGAAATTCTTGTTTATTTTTATCTACAATTTTAGTTCCTTCAACTGATAATTTTCCGTGTTTTCCTACTGGTGTTGAATTAATTTCTTTTATCACTTCGGTTGCTCCTTTTTTCATTATTTTTATTAAAATATTATTTTCAATTTTACTTGTCTTATCATTACTTTTATTTTCATTTTTTTGAGGTACATTACTTTGAGTTTGACCTGTTGTATTATTAGTTAAAATATCGTTTTTTTCCTTATTTTCTTTTATTTCATTGTTGTTATTATTATTTGTGTTAACTTTTTGCTCTCCTGAGTATGTTTTTATATTTTCAAGTTTTTGCTTTAAATCTGATTTAGCAATAAACCCCAATTCAATTTTCTGTTGTTGCTGTACTTCGTTATTATAGCTTTCTGGGCCTAACTCTAATATGCTTCCATTTATTTCATATTTTGCATTCCAAACTTGTGTTATTTCTATATCAGTAATATCAATTAATACCTTCCAATTTTTTACTGTTTCACTGCTATTATTGCTTAAATTTACTGTATATTGAGCATATTCTTTTATTCCATCACTCCATGTATTTGCAATAGATAATTTTATATCTAATTTATTTTCTTGTGTTATAACTTCATTATTTTCTGTTATAGAATTTTTATCATTATTTATAATTTCATTACCTTTAACTTCATTACTTTTAATTTCATTATTTGATAATTTATTATTATTGTTTTTTACAAAAATAAATCCTATAATAGCAATAGTTATAATGAAAATAAGCACTAATATCATAATAATTTTCTTTTTCATACGTAAATATCTCCTTTATTTTAATATTTATTTTGTATATTCATGTTCTTTTATAGTATCTTCGGAGCCACCTTAATTAAAAATGCAAATTGTAGTTATAGATTATGTATATTTTCCACATCTTGTACTATCTTTTGTCTTATTCCTTTGTCTGAAAATTTATAATAATATGTTTGTATATCTGGTAATAAACTATCAAAATATACTATTTTTCCATCATTATCTTGTAATTTTAAGTTTGGAAGAGTTTTTATCATTTTTTCGTCTCCCCAATATTTGTAAATAAAGTCAGATTTCTTTTTATTTCCATACATTTTATCATATTCTTTATCTATCATTTCTACATTTCCAATATTAATATTATGTAATTTTACCATTCTTATATAAAAAGCTTTTAGCGCATATGCTGTTAATAGACAATCAACAATTAAAAATACCGCAGTTATCATTTCTATTATTTTTAAAGCCTTATCTGATATTTTTCTTTTTATAAAGTTTATTAATTTATCAATTTTAGGATTTATATATGATACTAAATAAATTCCAAGTAATCCCCAAAAAATTGAAAAATATACACAAACTCTACCATTTATATTTAGTGGCATGTCCGAATAATCCCACCAAATAACATGAAATATTAATTCACCTATTAGGCTAACTAAATATTCTATTACAGAGCCAGCAACAAATCCGCCCCAAAATAATGTATTATTATTCTTTTTAAACGGTTGCAAACACAGTATCATAACAACTGCACCTAAACCATATATTGCGCAAAAAGGACCATATAAAAAGCTTTTTCTACTTTCTATTACTCCTTTTGTTACTGCACCAAATGCAGTTTCTATTACAAATCCTAAAACACTATATATAATAAAATATGCTATTAATCTCCATATTGAAAAACCAAATATAGTCTTATTTTTCTTTACTTTATTTTCTTTATTGTTTTTTTCTAAATTATTTTTTACAATATTTTCATTTGTTTTTTCCATTTTAATTCTCCTTATTACTACTTATTTTTCTTCTTTTTTCGTTTTTCTAATTTATTTTGTTTTATTAATAAATCCTCTAATTTTGTTTGTTCTATTTCTTGTGCAGTTTTTCTTTTTGGAATAAACCATTCTGCAAATTTGTATCCATCTCTACCTTTAATATAACAATAACCTATAAGTGAATACACTATTGCACCTACAAAATTGACTAGTAAATCTTTCATGGTGTCTTTTATACCTAAATCTAAATATCCACCATCTATTACTAGTTCTTTTTGCATTCCATTTTGATCAGTGTAATATATTACTGTTTTATTTATATTATTTATTACAATTGCATTGTTCTTTTTATCTGGATTAAGCTCCACTGATGATATTGTCTGCACAATTCTATCTTTTTGCATATCTGTTTTAAATACAGTATCCATCCCGAACTCAAAAAATTCCCATAACACTCCAATTGTCATTGAAAAACAAAATGCTACTAAAGCTACAAAAATCGGCTCCATTTTAGCATGGAATTTTTCTGACCTGTTTAAAATATCAATCATTGAAAAACCTATTGCAGCACATAAAAAACCATTTATCGTATGAAGCATTGTATCCCAATTTTTAAATATCCCATAAAAATTTTGAACCTCTCCTAAAATTTCTGCAGAAAAAATAAATAATAATATTATTTTTTCAAGTGTATCTGGTAATTTTATGTTTAATTTTCTATCAATAAATATTGGAATTAAAAATAAAATTAATGTAAGTACACACATAAAAACATTCTCGAAATTTCCCCTTAATAATTGAATTATCATTGTTGCAATTACTAAAACTCTTAATATTATATATATTGTAATATCTTTTTTCTTATACTCACCAATTTCAATTTTTTTCATTAATCAACTTCCTTATAAAATATTTTCTTTTATTTTATTATATGCTAATTATAATAAGATTATTTTTTTGTATTGTATCATATTGTATTAAGAAAAGCGACTAAATAAAAAAATTTTAGTTGCTTTTTTTATATGCAGTCTCCTGCATTTTTCTTTTTTGATTTTTTATATTTATCTCCATCTTTTTTTGATAATTTTATATTTTGTATACCTAATTTAGTACATATCTTAAATTCAGTATATCCTTTATTAATTATTGGATGTCTTAATATTCTATTATCTGCTATATTTACAGTTTGTTTTGAAAATGCTATATATGAAAATTTTTCATCTTCATATGATAGTTGACCATCTTTAAAAAGTTTATGTATTTTGCTTCTTTGCACTCTTGCTGTAAATTGACACCAATCATCTTGTGGTAATTTACATTCATTTTCATGTGGACATGGCGCAATTATATGTGCATTTTCTTGTAATAATTGAGAGCGTATTTGTTTTATATTTAAAAATCCTCGTGGTGTTCCTGGCTCTATTACAAGTAGAATTTTATTTGTTGCTTTCCACAGTTTTGAAATTATTTTATTTACTTCATTTTTTGGTAATTCATTTATCATATATGATACCATTATAAAATCTGCTGTTTGATTAATTTCATCTTTTATAATGTCAAACTTTTTCCATTCTGTGTTTTTCAATTTTTCAGAATATGACATTAATTTTTTACCAACTTTTATCATTGAATCTTCTCTTTCAAAACATGTTATATTAGGTGAGTTATCTACTAATTCTGTAATTGCCCATGTTGCAGATCCTGTTCCAGCTCCTATATCAAATACGGTATTTATATTAAAATTGTTATTTTCTAAAGTTTTGTTTATTGCACTATAATCAGCCTCATATGTTGCAGGCATTCTTGAAAGAGCATATGCTACTGCTTCATCTGATTCAGTTAGTAATCTTTTACCATCATTATCATTTTTTCTGTATCTTTCACTTATTGATTTTGCTTTTTTATTTATATTTTGCATATTTATAATTTGATTTAATTGATTTTCTAAAGCTCTGTTTAAATCTATTGGAATTGCCATTTTATCTCCTTATTATTTCTTGTTATAATTATATTTTCTATATAAAAAATGAACGCTTTAACATAATGTTAATAATACGCTCATTTTATTAATATTAACTTATTAGAATTTATACCAATCTGGTACCATTAGTAAATCAAGTTCCATTACACCTAAAACAATGTATAAGAATATTGTAACCGAAATACTTGCTATGCCTATAATTAGTCCTGCTGTTCCTATACCTTTCTTTTCAATAATACAACTTACTATACCAAGAACTATTGATAAAACACCAAATATTACAGATACAACTATGTAGCACATTGTTACTACAGATAATATTCCTAATACTAGTGATGCAATACCCAATCCGTAATTTTTCTTTTCTTTAATAACTTTTTGATTTTCTTCCATAAAATTTCCTCCTTTATGAAGTTTCTACTGCTTTATTTTAATATATATTGTTATTTTTTTCAAGTTTCAAATTTAAGAATTTGCTATTTCTATATTTACATTTTTTCCTTTTATTGGCTTATCTTTCATACCAGTTAAAACTTCATCTACATAGTTTACTGGTACATCAACAAAAGAAAATTTGTCTAATATATTTACTTTTCCTATTTCTTTACCTGATATTGCTGTGTTTGCTGACATACTTCCTATTATGTCTTTTACCATTATTTTGTCTTTTTTACCTAAACTAAAGAATAATCTTACATATCCATTTTCATCTGGTTCATAGCTATTTTTTGAAGTATTGTTTTGCTCTTGCTTTCCATTTATTATTGTAAACATTGCTTTTGCTAAATCTTTTAAATCTATATTTTGATTTGATATTAGTTCATCAAAAATATCTGATTTAATAAATTCTTTTTTACTCATTATATCTGTAACAGATTTAACAAATTCTGTATCTTTTGCTTTATTTATTTCAGATACTGTTGGTATTTTTCCATAAGATATTTTTGTTTTTGCATAATGCTCTATTTCTTGTAATTTATTTTTTTCTTTACCAACAACATATGTTATTGCTTTTCCTACATTTTTATTTCTACCTGTTCTTCCAATTCTGTGTACATAATACTCATTTTCTTGTGGAATATCATAATTAATAACTAAATCTAAATTTGCAATATCAATTCCCCTTGCAGCAACATCTGTTGCTATAAGAATTTTTACATCACCCTTTTTAAACTTTTTAATTGTTCTATCTCTTTGATCTTGTTTTATATCACCATGTATAACATCAACATTATATTTTTTAGATTTTAAGTAATCATGTAATTGGTCAACTTTTTTCTTTGTGTTACAAAATACTATCAATTTTTCTGGTTTGTATAAATCAATAACTCTTGTTGTAATTTCGTCTTTCATATTATTTTTTGTTTGAAAAGCTATTTGGTCAATATTTTCTACTGTTAGCTCTTTTGCTTTTATTTTTATTTTTTTAGGATTTTTTAAATATTTTTTTGTAATTGCCATTATCTTTTCATTCATTGTTGCAGAAAATAACAATGTTTGTCTTTCTTCTGGAACTTCTTGCAAAATTGTTTCAATATCTTCTCTAAATCCCATATTTAGCATTTCATCTGCTTCATCTAATATAACCATTTTTACGTTTGATAATTTTATAGTCTTTTTTCTCATATGATCCATTATTCTACCAGGCGTTCCAACTACTACTTGAACTCCTTTTCTTAATGGTATTATTTGTTTTTCTATTGGTTGACCACCATATACAGTAAGCAATTTTAAATTTTCAGTATATTTTGTAAATTTTCTTAATTCATCTGTAATTTGGCAAGCTAGCTCTCTTGTTGGTGCTAATATTAATATTTGTGTTTTTTTATTTTTTACATCAACATTTTCAATTGCTGGAATACCAAAAGCAGCAGTTTTTCCTGTACCTGTTTGTGATAATCCTATTATATCATTTCCATTCATAATTTCTGGTATTGATTTTTCTTGTATTTCTGTTGTCTCATCATATCCTATATCCTGTAATGCTTTTAATAATTTTTCTGATAAATTTAACTCATTAAATTTCATATTTTCTCCCCTACTCTATTTTTTTATTATGATTATTGGCTAAAAAAACAGACTTAAAACAAATTTCAAAATATGTTTTAAGTCAAATTTTTCCTTTTTTCATTTATATGATATATTTTTACATCAACTAATAAACATAAATTTCACATTTATTAGTATACCATGTTTTTGAATTTATGTAAAGTTTTGTCTATCAAAATTTTTATGTTTATTTTATTATAATTCACGGTAGAAAAAACATTTCCAAAATATTATAAAGTTATAATTATATTTTGATTGCAGTCTAGTGTAGATTATTGTTGTTTTCTTTTGTTCTTGCCAAATAAAAATATATATGATAAAAATATTTTATAAAATTTTTATGTGAAGGAGAATAAATATTATGATTAATATCGTAAAAAATCTTGATAATGCAAATTTCGTTACACATGCTGGTAAATTTCACGCTGATGAAATTTTTGCTACAATATTGTTAGAGAAAATTTATGGTAAAATTAATTTAATTAGGCTACCTGAAGTAGATGGTCTTAATTTAGATAATAAATTTGTATATGATATTGGTGGTGGAGAATTTGATCATCATCAAATTGGCGGAAATGGTCAAAGAAATTCAGGTATAAAATATGCAGCTTTCGGCTTGGTTTGGAAAGCTTTTGGTAGAAAATTTTTAGAGCAAAAAAATGCAAACAATATTGAAGATTGTTTTTACATGTTTGACAAAAATTTTGTTCAATTTATAGATGCAGGAGATAATGGGCAAATAAAATATGAAAATATTGATATAAAATTAGTAACACTATCTGATGTAATTGAAGGCTTTAATCCAAACTGGAATGAAGATATTGATTCTGATGAAAAATTTAAAGAAGCCTTGCAAATTGCCAAAAAGATTTTTAATAATAAAATTGAATCAACAATTGCCAAATGTGATGCTAAAAAGTTTGTTGAGCAAGCAATTGAAAAATCCGAAAATGGAATAATGATTTTAGATAAATTTATGCCATATCAAGAATTTGTATTAGAATCAACTAATCCTAAGGCACAAAATATATTATATGCTGTTTTTAAATCAAATCGAAAAGGATATACAATAAGAGCAATTCCAAAAGAGCTTGGAAGTTTTGCAAACAGAAAAAAATTTCCTGATACATGGTGTGGTTTAAGAAATGAAGAATTGCAAAAAGTAACTGGAGTATCAACAGCAACCTTCTGCCATAATGCAGGATTTATATGTGTAGCTGACAATCTTGAAGATGCCTTAAAATTAGCCGAACTCGCTGTAAGAAATTAAACTGTGAGAAAAGTGGACGGTTCTCTTTCTTACCTTAAATTTTTTACTTTTTTTTGCTTGTTTAAACTCTTGACATATGTATTCTTTAGAAATATAATTTTCATATAAATTTTATAAGGAGGGACACATATGAGAAAATATTTATGTGAATTTATCGGTACTGCAGTTCTTGTATTATTTGGTTGTGGAACAGCAGCAATAACTGGAGGATCATTACTAGTAACAGCATTAGCTTTTGGTTTATCTATAGTAGCAATGGCTTATGTAATTGGTAATGTTTCTGGATGTCATGTTAATCCAGCAGTTTCTTTAGCAATGTTAATAAATGGAAAAATATCAGTAAAAGATTTTATTGGATATGTTATAGCACAGGTTTTAGGTGGTTTTGCTGGAATTGGACTTTTATTTGCAATAATGTCTTTTACAGCATATGATATTACTACAGTTGGATTTGGAGCAAATGGATTTGATACTGCTTCATCTCTTCAAATTAGTATGATTGGTGCTATAATTGTAGAAATTATTCTTACATTTGTATTTGTTTATACTGTATTAGGTGTAACATCAGATGAGAAAAAATCTTCAGTTGCCGGAATAACTATTGGTTTAACTTTAGCTTTTGTACATATTTTAGGAATTCCATTTACAGGAACTTCAGTAAATCCAGCAAGAAGTTTAGCTCCAGCTGTATTTTCACAAATATTTATTGATAACAGCGAAGCTTTGTCACAAGTATGGGTATTTATATTAGCTCCATTAGTTGGCGCAACAATAGCTGCTTTTGCATATAAATTTTTAAATAAAAAAGAAGCTTAAAATCAAAATATTATTTAGAAAAAAGAGATTTGAGTTAACATTACATTAACTCAAATCTCTTTTTATTAAAGTTCAAATTGTGAATTATATAAGTCAGCATAAAATCCTTTTTGTGCTATTAGTTGTTCATGGTTTCCTTGCTCTATTATGTTTCCATCTTTCATTACTAGAATTAAATCGGCATTTTTTATTGTTGATAATCTATGTGCTATTATGAAAGATGTTTTTCCTTCTGTTAACTTATCCATTGCTTTTTGTACAAGCTCTTCTGTTCTTGTATCTACATTTGATGTTGCTTCATCTAATATTAAGAATGGTGCATCATGTATCATTCCTCTTGCAATTGTAAGTAATTGTCTTTGTCCTGCTGATACACTATCATTATCTGATATTTTTGAATCATATCCATTTGGTAATGTTTTTATAAAGTGATGTAATCCAACTTCTTTACATACTTCCTTTACCATTTCGTCTGTAACATTTTGTCTGTTATATATTATGTTTTCTTTTATTGTACCATTAAATAACCAAGTATCTTGTAATACCATTGTAAATAAATCATGTATATTTTCTCTTGTTAAATCCTTTGTTGACACACCATCTATTTTTATATCACCAGAATTTATATTATAAAATTTCATAAGAAGATTTACCATTGTTGTTTTTCCAGCTCCTGTTGGACCTACTATTGCAACCTTTTGTCCCGGAAGTGCTGTTGCTGTAAAATCTTTTATTGTTGGCTTATCATTATTATCATATTGGAATATAACATTTTTAAATTCTATTTTTCCTTTTACATCTTTTCTATCTAGAGTTTTTGTTATATTACTTTGATTTGTCATTTCTTCTTCATCAACAAACTCAAATACTCTTTCACTTGCTGCAGCTGTTGATTGTAATGATGTCATTGCTTGTGCAATTTGAGATAATGGTGATGTAAATAATCTTACATATGTTATAAATGCAACTATTACACCAAATGAAATACTTCCATCTGCTGCTAATAATGCTCCAACTATACATACAGCTACATAACCAAAGTTACCTATAAAGTTCATTATTGGCATCATTAATCCAGAGAAAAATTGACTTTTTCTATTACTGTCACAAACCTTTTGATTTAATTTATCAAATTCTTCATCAGCCTTTTTTCTACCATTATATGCTTTTACAACATTTAGTCCAGAATATACTTCTTCTATATGACCATTTAAATTTCCTAAATTTTCTTGTCTTGCAATAAAATATTTTTGTGATTTTTTTAATATTAAAATCATTCCAATAAATCCTATTAAGCTTGCTACAATTGCTGTAATTGCTAATATCCAATTTGTAACAAACATCATTATAATTGTTCCTAAAAATAATGTAACGCTACTTACCAATGTTGCAAGTGATTGGTTCATTGATTGAGCTATTGTATCAACATCATTTGTAACTCTTGATAGAATATCACCAGTTTGATGCCTGTCAAAATATTTTAATGGTAATTTATTTATTTTTGTAGAAATTCTACTTCGTAAGCTTTTTGCAAATTTATTTGCTACTATAGTCATTGATATTGATTGAATATATGTGCATAATGCACTTGCTAAATAAATACATACTAATATTAAAGTTATCTTTTTAATTTTATCTATATTCATAAATGGTTTAACAACTTTTTGTATAGATTCTGGCATTTTATCTATTTTAGCATATAACTCGCTTGCACTTGTTCCTTCAGTTAAAGTACTCATTTCTGTTATATATTTATATTGATCATCTGTAGAAATTTTTGTGCCATCTATTTCAAATTCAGAAAATAAAATATCTTTCATACTTTCAGGTATTGTTATATTTGTATTTTTTTCACCATCTTGCATTTGTGAAATTAATGTTAATAATTCTATTTTATCTTTAGAAGAAATTTCTTTTCCTTCATATGTAGAATCTGGTAGAATTATATTTAAAATGCTTTCTGGTAACTGAGCAATACTTTTAAATAATTCATCTTGCTTTTCTGATTCGTTTGATTGTTTAATTACATCTTGAAATTTTTGTTTATCTTCTGTACTAATGTCTTGTGATGACATTATTTGTGTAATAGAATCTTTTGATAAATTCATTTGTAATATTTTAGGCATTACATCTGCCATTTTTTCTTGACTAAAATTTGCAGTTATTTTGCTTGAAAGTTCTTGCATATTGTCCTTATTAACTACTAATCCTGTGGAAATTTCATCTGTTAAATCTGATAATATATTTGGTGCACTTATTGATAAAATTGAACCAGCTATTGCTAAAATTAATGCAACTAATATAACTGCTTTAAAACCATGCAATTCACTAAACAATCTTTTTATTGCACTATTAAAATCTTTTGCTTTTTCACCTGCACCAGCTCCTGGACCTCCCATTGGTCCTCTTGGCATTCTTCTAGGAGTTTTTTCATTATTATTTTCTATTCCGCATTTTCTAATTCCTCCTTTGATAATTGTGATAGTGCTATTTCTTTATATACATCACAGTTTTTTAATAGCTCTTTATGTGTTCCCATTCCTACAGAAACACCATCTTCTAATACTATTATTTTGTCTGCATTCATTATTGTTCCAATTCTTTGTGCTACAATCAAACTAGTTGCATCTTTTGTGTATTCTTTTAATGCTTTTCTTAATAAAAAATCTGTTTTATAATCTAATGCTGAAAAACTGTCATCAAATATATAAATTTCTGGACTTCTTGCTATTGCTCTTGCTATTGCTAATCTTTGTTTTTGACCACCAGATACATTTGTTCCACCTTGTGCTATATGAGTATCATATTTTTCATCCATTTTTTCAACAAACTCTTTTCCTTGTGCTACTTCTATAACTTTTTTTATTTTTTCTTCAGATATTTCACCTTTTCCATTATCACCATATGCTATATTTGAATTAACAGTACCATTAAACATTACAGCTTTTTGTGGCACATAACCAATTTTATTGTGCAAAAATTCTTGTGTATAATCTTTTACATTAACTCCATCAACTAAAACTTCCCCCTCTGTTGCATCATAAAAACGAGGTACTAAGTTAATTAATGTTGATTTTCCACTACCTGTTGAACCTATAAAAGCTACAGTTTCTCCTTTGTTTGCTTTAAATGAAATATTTTTTAATAAATATTCATCAGCATCTGGATATTTAAATGAAACATTTTTAAATTCAACAGTTCCAACTTCATTTGTTTTATTTGTATTTATATTTCCATCTTTTATTGTTATGTCTGTATCTAAAACCTCATTAATACGGTTTGCAGATACTTGCGCACGAGGTGACATCATAAATATCATAGCCAACATTAGGAATGACATTATTACTTGCATTGCATATGAACTAAATACAACCATATCTCCAAATAGACCTAGTTTATTAACCATTGAAGCATCTCTTATTAAATATGCTCCTATAAAGTAAATAGCTAAAGTTAAAAAATACATTACTAAATACATTACTGGTTGCATTATAGCAAATTTCTTTTGATTGTACATTTGTTGGTTTGTTAATTTTGTATTAACATCTTCAAATTTATTTTCTTGATAATTTTCTGCATTAAAGGCTCTTACAACTCTAATTCCGGTTAAGTTTTCTCTTGTTACTCCATTTATTTTATCTGTCAATTTTTGAACAATTTTAAATCTAGGCATTACAATTATTGTTAATATTGAAATTACTGTTAATAAAATTAAAACCGCAATTCCAGTTGTCATACTCCATTGCCAACTTTTATTTAATATTTTTGTAATTGCCCATATTGCTGTAATAGGTGCTTTTATCATTAATTGCAATCCCATTGCAACTAACATTTGAACTTGTGTTATATCATTTGTTGTTCTTGTAATTAAACTGCTTGTAGAAAATCCCTTTACTTCGCTCATGGCTAAGTTTTCAACCTTATCAAATAATTTTTTTCTTACTGATTTTGAAAAATTAGCCGCAACTGTAGCAACTAAATATCCAACAATTACTGCAGATACTAAACTTCCAAATGCGCAACCTAGCATATATGCACCATTTTTTATAATATCACTCATTTGACTTCCTTCAGTTTGAACTAATACAGTAATTTCTGACATATAATCTGGCATTTTTAGCTCTAACCATACTTGAACTATAATTAATATTAAACTAATTAGAGCTAAAAACCATTCTTTTTTTGTTAAATTTTTTAATAGCTTTATCATAATTTCATCCTTCCTATATATTAAATATGTAAAATACAAACATTATATTTATATTCTTTTACAAACACTTTCTGTTCATTCAGACATATTTTCTATATTTTCTTTCATTTTATCAATTACATTAGAAAAAATTTTTAAATCTGTTTTTGAAATATCTTTTATTACTATTTTTTCCAATTCATCTAATTTTTTTTCACTTTTTTCAAATATTTCTTCTGCATTTTTATTTAAAATTATTTTTTTAATTCTCGTATCTTCTTTATCTGTAATTCGTGTTATAAAACCATTTTTTTCCATAGTTTTTAAAACACCAGATACTGTTGCTCTTCGTAATTTTAATACATTTTCTAAATCTCTTTGATATATATCTTCATTTTTATGTTTCAATATATATGCTATTATTTGCATTTGTGTAGGCGTAGGAAATATTTTTTGTTTTTTTAAATTACATTGCTCTGGAATAAATTCTTTTTCGTCAATAAACAGCCTTATTATCATTTTTTCTAAAGACCTTATTTTATATAAAGTCTCATGACTTTTCATAAAATCCCCTCTTTTCATTTTTGTAAGTTGCCTTACGTTATATATTATTATCTTTTTTTTCAATTGTCAATTGCCTTACAATTTTTTCACTAAAAATTCACATTTAGAGCAAAATAAAAGCATTATGCTAATGCTTTTATAATATTTCTTCATTTAGTTTCTTTTTTAAATTTTCAAATAAATCTATATATTCACTTACAATATATTCATATATTTCTCTTGAAGTTTTTTCATCATATATATGGGATAATGAATTTCTTGATAACATCATTTTTATCCATGATTCCCCATCTTCGATTATTCCTTGTTTGTATCCAGTTTGTATTATCTCGCGGGGACTACCTACTTTATCATGAACTCCAATTAATTCTAAATAACTTTTAACCGTTTTACATGCAATTTCAAAAGTATACTCAAAACGGCGTATTACTGCATCTTTTATTACTTCTGAATTTCCATAATTAATAGCATCTTTTAATTTATTAAATACCATAATATAGGTTTTCTTTTTTTGTATATAACACTCATCAGATAATCCAAACCTCATTTTTATCACCATTTTCATTATACTGTATGATGTATTCATTTGCAAGAATATTCTTCTATTTTATTGGTAATTTCACTATCATTCGTGTTCCTTTTTCTATATTTTTATTATCTACTTTTATTGTTCCTTTATGCAATTTTACTATATTGTATGCTATAGATAAGCCTAATCCCATTCCACCTTTTTCGCGAGCTCTTGATTTTTCTGCTCTGTAAAATCTTTCGAATATATGCTCTTGATCTTGTTTGCTTATGTCTATTTTTGTATCTATCACTTCTATTATACATCTGTTTTCTTTTTTGTATGTTTTTATCTTTATTGAATCTTTTGGCTCTGTATATTTTAAGCTATTATCTAGTAAAATTATTAATAATTCTTTTAATTTATTTTGATCTACATATAATTCCGCTTATGTTTCATCGAAAGCTTGCTTAACTTCGTATTCATTTTCTAATGAATGTTTTATAGTATCTGTTCAACAAGTAATATTTTCATATACCCCTCCTTTTTGTATATTTTACAGCATTATATCATAAAGATATAAAATAATATATTATTTAGAATAAACGTTAATGTTTTCTTAACAAAAAAATCCACTTCATATTGAAGTGAATTTTTTATTTGTTATTTTGTTAAATTATTCTTTTTCTTGTTTATAACTATTGCAGCAACTATTGCTATTACAGCTATTATCAATGCCAAACTAACTTTTTCACCTGTTTGTGAGAAAGCTTTATTAGCTACAGATTTATCTGTTTGTTCTCCTGGCCATGTATATTTTACATGTGTTTTGTCTGAATTACCAGTTTTATTTTGATATACAGTAACATCTTCGTCTACTTTATCACCTTTTTTATATGTTTTGCTAATTTTATGATTATCTGTGTCTGGAACTATTGTCCATCCCTCTGGTACCTTATCTGGATCCATTGGTAAATTAGTTTCTATTGTTACTGTTACTTCTTTTGTATCATCTGTTGGTGTTTCAGGATCATATGTTTTGTCTATAATTCTAAATGGCCATTTTATTGATACATTTTGTTCACTTGTTTTATCATCAGATGATGTTAATGTTACTTTTTCTGATACCATTCCATTATCTGTTGAGTTATCATATGTGTCAAATGGATATTGTTTTGCTACTTTTGTTTTATCTTCTGGGTTTGGATAATACCAAGGTTGATCTTTTGATGGTGTATCTGTTACTTCTTTATCATTTACTTTTACTATTTCTTCCTTGTTTTTTGAACTAATTGTAGCAGTTACATCTGCATCTTCTTTTATATTAGTCTCATCATATGATGGCATAAATGTACCATCTTCTGTTTTTCCACCAACATCTTTTGTTCCTATAAATGCTTCATAATTTAGTTCAGTTTCAAATTTATTGTCGTCTGGTACTGGATCTAAAGTTTTATCTGTTACAAGATATACATTGCAATTATATTTTCCGCTATTTGTTTTTTCATATCCATATACCATATAAAAACTTTTATCATTAACGTTTAATTTCCATAATACTGCGGCATCATTTATTCCTAAATTATAATAAAACTGTTCTACTGGAGTCATTTTGCTACCAACGTCAAATAACTTTCCATTTCCAATTATATCTACCTGCTCTGGCACATTAACCATATTTATTCCCAATTTGGCTAATGCCTCTTTTACGTCACTTTCATTTTTAAAATTCTTTTTTTCACCCAATAACGCTGTTCCACCATCTTTTGATATTGTAGAGCTTAATTTAGTTCCATTTTTGCCAATTATTTCAATTTCAGTACTAAATTTTGTGATTTCTTCTGATATTCCTAGATCTGCTTTTTTCTTTATAACCCAATCATTTAAATCTTTAAGCACACTACTATCCATCTCTCCTGCAAAAAAGAATGCAGTATATTGATCAGCTAAATATACATCCGTTGTATCTAAAATATCGTTACTAAATTCTGGAAATTTTTCTCCTGAATATTTAATTACTGTCTCTGTTTTTGATAATTCGTCTATATCTACAAAATGATTTTTTGCTGCCGTATTGAATTCTTCAACACTTAAATTGCCAGCTCCTGCATGAGCAACAATTGTAAGTAAATAAAACGCATTAAAATTTTTTGCTGTTATTATTTTATTAGTATCAACAGCCCTCACTTTTAACGGTATTAGTGTACTAAATACCATACTCATTAAAATAATTAAACTTACTAATTTAAATTTTTTCATTAGATTTTTCTCCCTTCATTTGTTTTATCATAAAAATAACACTACAAAATAAAAAAGTCAATATTTGTATAAATTTGTAATATTTTTGTAATATTGTAATATTTTTGTAACTTTTTTGTAATATTTTTTTGAATTTATTATATTTTTTCAATAAGTATATTGCCCACTTTATACTTAATTTATTTAAATTTGTAAATTTATTTTTTATTAGTAACAATTTTTTTTAAATTTAATAAGATAAACTGGGGTGATTTTTATGGGCTTAACTTCCTCTTCTACTGGCAATAATTTAATAAATAGTACTTCTACATTTGATAACTGTGATTTTGTTATTGGTTTGGCGGGTAATCCTAATGTTGGCAAATCTACTATATTTAATAGTTTAACTGGAATGCATCAACATACTGGTAATTGGCCTGGTAAAACTGTTTCAAATGCCTCTGGATATTTTGAATATAATAATAAAAACTTTTTAATTTTTGATATTCCTGGTACATATTCCTTAATGTCAAATTCTGAAGAAGAAGAAATTGCTAGGGATTTTATTTGCTTTCAAAAACCAGATGCGACAATAGTTGTTGTTGATGCTACTTGTTTAGAAAAAAGCTTAAACTTAGTATATCAAACTATGGAAATTACTTCTAATGTAATTGTTTGTGTTAATTTACTTGATGAGGCTGAAAAAAAGGGTATTAATATTAATTTAAATTTATTATCAAAAGAGCTGGGAGTTCCTGTTGTTGGGACAATTGCAAATAAAAAGCATACTTTGGATAAGTTAAAAAGTACTGTTTTTAACTTTTGTATAAAAAAAATACAATTTCAACCCATTTTAGTTACTTATCCTGATAATATTGAAAAAAATATTTTAGAAATTTGTAATAGTTTAAAAGATATTTTACCTGAAAAATATACATATCTTTCTAGATGGATTTCTTTAAAAATTATAGATTATGATTATACTATAATTCAAAGTATAAATGATAAAATTTTTAAATCTAATGCAATAAACGTAAATTCATTAAAATCATCTAATGAGAATACAAAAAATATAATTGTATCTTCTATTGTAAAACAATGTGAACGCGTTGAAAAAAAGGTAATATCTTCTACTCGTAATTCTAAAAATAATGATAGAAAAATTGATAAAATTCTTACTTCAAAAACATTTGGTATTCCAATAATGTTACTTTTTTTAGGCATAATTTTTTGGATTACAATTATTGGAGCTAATTATCCATCGCAATTACTTTCTACTTTTTTTAATTTTTTACAGGATAAATTAATAATCTTGTTTAATAATTTGAATATACCAAGTTTTATTACTAATCCACTAATTTATGGTGTTTATCAAACTACAACTTGGGTAATTAGTGTTATGCTTCCTCCGATGGCTATATTTTTTCCAATTTTCACACTATTAGAAGATTTAGGATTTTTGCCAAGAATTGCTTTTAATTTAGATAAATGTTTTAAACGATGTTGTACTTGCGGAAAGCAAGCATTAACAATGTGTATGGGATTTGGTTGTAATGCAGCTGGTGTTGTTGGTTGTAGAATTATTGATTCAAAAAGAGAAAAAATTATTGCAATGTTGACTAATTGCTTTGTTCCTTGCAATGGTAGATTTCCATTTTTAATTACAATTGCCACAATTTTTGTTGGTGGATTATTTAGTGGTGTTTTTTCATCTTTGGTAGCAACTGCAACAGTTCTTCTTATTGTTTTACTTGGTATTTTTATGACAATTATTGTTTCAAAATTCTTATCAAAAACAATATTAAAAGGTAAACCTACATCTTTTGTATTAGAGCTCCCACCTTATAGAAAACCACAAATTGGAAAAGTAATTGTTCGTTCAATTTTTGATAGAACAATATTTGTTTTAGGTAGAGCTTTAGCTGTAGCTGCACCTGCAGGTTTAATAATTTGGTTATTAGCCAATTTACATATTGGTGATATAACATTGTTATCATTTGTAGCAAATATTTTAGACCCATTTGCAAAACTTATGGGATTAGATGGATATATTTTAACGGCTTTTATATTAGGATTACCAGCTAATGAAATTGTATTACCAATTATTTTAATGTCATATCTTGGTGATAGTGCTCTTGTTAATTTAGAAGATACTTTTTCAATTGGTAATATTTTAATTCAACACGGATGGACTTTTATTACAGCAATAAATGTTATGATATTTTGTTTATTACATTTTCCTTGTAGTACCACTTTAATTAGTATAAAAAAAGAGAGCCGGAAGTTTAAAATGGTGTGTGCTTGGTTTTGTAATTCCAACTGTTTGTGGTATAGTTTTATGTATGTTTACTAATTTAATTTGGAATTTGTTTGTATAAAATTTTTATAAAAAAACAGCGATTGAATAAACCAATCGCTGTTAATCCACTTACTGTATCTTTTTATTTCTACTTTCTTTTAAATATGCGTGTTTTTCCATCGTCACTGTTCTGTTCGTCAGAACTAAAATCAAATGTATCTTCCGCGCATTCACTTACATCTGTTTTTGGCATAGCTCTATAAATATCCGTTTCAGTATTGGTATATCCATTTCTGTATACTTGCCATTTGTTAGGATTTTGATTGCCATATACCGTCTTTCCAACATTTCCATTATTATGAGAATCTACTTTTGGAATATATACCGTGTTTTCATCATCAGAATTTTTTGCTTTTGAATTATGATTTACGTGTTGTTGTACATTAACTTTCTCTGGATAATCATAGCTATAGTCATCCTCATAACCATTATAGCTTAATTTGCCATTGTCATCGATGTACTCATTCGAATAGGAATATTTAACTTTTTTCCGCTTCTTTTTTCTGTTCAATTTTAACTTACTAAATAACTCAGAAATAAGACCTCTCCTTCTTTTAGTATTTCTCTTCTGTCGAAAACTTCTTATGCTACGAGTTCTTTTTGCATTGTTGCCGTATTTTTTTGGTGATTTTCTTTGTTGATTTCTCCGCTTGTGTCTCCTTAAGTACTTGTATAAGAGACTTACAATTTTCTTAACAAGCCAACAAAAAATTATTACCATCAAAACATCAATTACCATTGTAATGACTGTATTTACGTTTTCCTCATCTACGGCGTTTGATTCGAATATGCTTTTAATTCTGTCATTCTGTTCAAAAATTAAAAGCTTGTTGTTGATGAATTGGTTTAATGTAGAGAAAACTCCTTTAAACCAAACCAAAAACTTCTCCATATGCTTTCTTCCTCCAAAGTGTTACAGTAAATGAATTCATGATTTTACTTCTCGTAAATCACTATAATATAATACAGTTTTTATTATGTTATGTCAAGTATTATTTGTTTTTTAAATTTTTTATAAAAAAACTCTTACACGCTCAAAAAAAAATATGCTATAATAAAATTTAGCTAAAAAATAGTTTACATATTATATATGTATCTATTTACATTAGCAAAATAATGAAAAGGAGTTTTATATGAAAGAAACAAGATTACCTCAAAACGGAAAAGAAGGTTTACTTTATGGTAGTATTATTTGCTTAATAACAGTTATTGTAATGCTTATGCTAAATATAGGAACTGCATTTGGTGGATTAACTAAAGATGCATTTTTAGTTATTGTAAAAATGTTGCCAGTTATTTGGATTGTTGCAATGCTAGTAGAATCACTTATTGTTGGTAAAATAGCCGAAAAATTAGTTAACAAATTTACTATGCCTTCAGATGGATTTAATACACACATATTATTTAACATATTATTTTGTGTAACTGGTATGTCAGCAATCATGACAATATTAGGCTCTTTAATAGGTAATGGTATTAGTTTTGAACCTTTTTTAACATTTTTTTCACATTGGCCACGAAACTTTTGTGTTGCTTTTTGGTGCGAAATTTTACTTGCTCAACCAACAGCTAGATTTGCAATGAAATTACTTCATCAATATAAAGAGCATAAATTACCATTAGTAGAATCAATTAATGAACCAGATTCAATAAGTGAAGATTTATCAGAATAAAAAATAGGCAAAAGAAAATTATCTCTTTTGTCTATTTTTTATTTTATCTTTTAATAAATTTTCCAGTAATCATTTTTACTATCCCTTTATTCATTAACATTGCATATATAACAGTCAATAATAATGCAACCGCTTGGAATATTACATTATTTGAATAATATGATACAAATACTACTAATGTAATTAATATAGTCATTGTTAAATCTTTTGAGTGTTTTAATTTTACAAACTCTCTCATTTTATTTTTTCTATACCAGTATAAAAAGATTGATGATAACAATGTTGATAACGCTGCTGCATATATTCCTATAAATTTAATTAGTACTATATCTACAACAAGATTAATTATAGCTGATACAAGTGTTGTAGTTCCAATTATTTTTGTTCTTTTGTATGCACTAAATATCCCACCATAAAAACTTGCCATATTAGAAAAATATACAGAAAATACTAGTATTGGAATATATAAATATGCTTCTTTATATCCCCCATTAATTAAAATTCCAAATATAAATGGAACTACTGCAATAACTCCTACTGTTGCCGAATATACTATATTTTTTAATGATGTGTATATTCTATTATAATATTTATTACTATCATCTTCATGAAGTGCCTTTGCTGCTGATTCTTTCCATGCTATTGCAAAATAATTATATACTGTATTTATTATTGTTGGAAATTTATTTGATACAGCATATATACCATTACTTGCTGGACCTAAAGCTGATGTTATTATTACTCTGTCTGACAAATTTATTATTGTCCATGATAAGCTGTGTGGAATTAATGGTATTGAGTATACAAGCATTTCCTTCATTAATTTTTTATTTATTAATTTTACATCAATAAATTTTAATAAATGAACATTTGCTGATAAAAATACAACCATTATCATATTAGCAATAATTACTGATAATAGTAAACCATCTACTTTTAAATTTGTTCCTAATATAAATACTATATTTAGAACTATTGTTATTACACTTAAAATAAAATTAGATAAAGAATATAATTTTATTCTTCCTAGACCCCTTACTAAAGCATTCATTAATGCCATAAGTACAACTGCTATAACATACGGTATAAACATTTTTGTTGTATTAATTGAAAATATTTTTATTACTGCAAATATAATTACACATGCTATTGCAAGTGTTGTAAGTATTGTTATTACAGTTTGCGTTATAATACTTTTTTCTTCTTTTTTATTTTTAGCATCTATTAAAAATCTAAACATAGATTCTTCTAATGTTAATGTTATAAATGGTGTTATAAATGTTATTATTGTTATTATTAAATCATAATTACCATATTGCTCTGTTGTTAATTTAGCTGTATATAATGACACTAATAAAAAAGATACTATTTGAGTACTAAACTTTCCAATTGCTATTATAAAAGTATTTTTTATTAATTCCTTTTCTTGTTTCATTTACAATCCTTTCTCCTTTCAAAATTAACCGCCTAGGCAAAATTTTATCATATTGAATTTTAAATTACAATAAAAATTATATAAATAAAATGTATTTTGTTTGCTATTTTTATTGTAAAAAATTGTTTTTTATGTAATAATTGTAACATAAAATAAATAAAGGAGGATTTTTTATGAAAAAAGCAATTATTATAATTGTGTCAGTCTTGGTTGTAGCCATTGCTACTTGTACTGGTTTATATTTTTTTACAGATGTTTTTAATTTTATAAAACCAGCAAGTGCTAACTTTTCAAGCCAAGCAAAAAAATTATTAGGAACAGATAAGGATAACAAATATTCAGATTATGAAGCTATGTTAAAGAAATTAAAAATATCAGATAAATCATATACTTCAAATGCTGACATTAGTATGAACATATCTGTACCAAGTTCAATTGTTGACTCTTCAACACAAAAATTAATCAACTCATCAAAGATAAAATACAATGGTAGCTATGATGCAAATTCAAAAGCTATGTCAAACAATGTTGGATTGTATAAAGACAATAAAGAATTTTTAACACTTCAACTTGTTCAAAAAGACCAAACTGTAAGTGTAGGATGTAAAGACTTATATGATAAAACATTAAATTTTGATTTATCAAAATATGATGAATTCTGCCAAAAGAATAATATTACTGCAGATGAAGAAACAAAAGCTTCTATTGATGCTTTAAAGTCTATGAAAGATTCTAATTATACTGATTTTCTATATGATCTTTTATATCTTTCAGAAGATGATTTTAACTCTTTAAACAAAACTTATGGAAATTTATTATCAGACCTTATAAGTAAAGATAATTATTCTACTAAGAAAAACGAAAAAATTACAGTTGGAGGAGACGATATAAAAACTACAGCCTACTCTTTAACATTATCTGGTGAAGATGCATACAATTTTATTAATAAATTAGTAGACTTAGTAAAAAATGACGATACTACAAAAAAATTAATTATTGATAAATATAATATCTTAAAGAAATACAATACTTCATTAATTTCAGCATATGACGAAGTAGAAGCTAAATCTGCAAACAAAAATACTGAGTTTCCAGATTTAACTGTTGATAATATAAATTCATTTTTAGATGATTTAGTTAAAGATTTAGAAAAATCTAAAGATGATTTCACAAGCTCAGACAAATGTTTACAATTTACTATATATTCTGACAAAAAAAGTGAACCTGTAAAATTTGAAATATCAGTTTTAGATGATAAAAAAGATAAAGAAGGAACAACAATATTTACAGAAGAGCTATCTGATGGAAAAACAAAATACACTATTGATATAAAAAATATTAATAAATTATCTAGTAATCAAACTAACGAAGACGATGACGATGATGATACTTATTCAAATGTACTTAATACAACAAAATCTACAACATCATCTAATAAATCCAAAACAAGTTCTTCATTATCAACATCATTAGATGAATTTGCAGATTCAATTTCTGAACTTATAATTGAAGATTCTTACAAAAAAACTGATGATTCAAGGAAAGGAACTATAACAATATCTGCAAAAACTTCTAACTCAAAACAAGAAGTCTCAAAACAAGAAATGTTAAAAATAGATTATGAAAATATTAACTCTAAATCAGAATATAAAACAAGTTTCTCTGTTTCTAGTCCATTACAATCATACGCCTCACTTGACTATACTTATGATATAACAGGACTTGATAAAGATACTCAAGATATAAAATTAGAGCTATCTGGAAAATATACTTCTTTATATTCTGCAAAAATATCAGCAACAGGTTCTATTACATATGGAAAATCAGATATTCCAGAGCTAACTGCTGATAACTCTGTAGATGTATTTAGTTTACCACAAGCTGATTTACAAAAAATTGCTTCTGATATAGTTACAAAAGCTTCTGATACTTTACCTGCAAAATTATCACTTTATGGAGTTACAGTAACTAAAGAAGATATTTTATCAATATTACCAGCAGATGCAGAAACACCAGTTGTAACTCAACCTGCTGCTTAATAAAATAAAAGAAAAATCTTCATGATGAAGATTTTTCTTTTATTTTTTATTATTTTCTTCTCGAACACCATTATACTCTTTTATAAAATACAATGGTCTATTTTTTGTTTCATTAAATATTCTTCCTAAATATTCTCCCATTATTCCAAATAACATTATTTGAATTCCAGCAAAGAATAATACTAATAATATTATCGCTTGAAAAGCTTGTATTGCAACACTTTGTGTTATGCATTTTATTATTACATATATAAAATAAACTATTAATGCTAAAAATGTTGGTATTGATAAATATGTTGATATTCTTAATGGTGATGTTGTAAATGATGTTATTCCGTCTATAGCCAAATCCATTAATTTTTTATAATTCCATTTTGTTGTACCTGCGATACGTGGGTCACGGTCAAATAATACTTCTTTCTTGTTATATCCAATCCAACTAAACATGCTTTTTGAACATCTTTGTGTTTCTCGTAGTTGTTTTAATGCATTTACACATCTTCTATCTAATAACCTAAAATCGCCTGTATCTTTTTGAATTTCCACCCTTGTTAGGTTTTGTAATACTTTATAATACATTTTTGATGTGAATTTTTTTAAGAATGTCTCTCCTTTTCTTGATTTTCTTCTAGCATACACATCATCATATCCCTCTTCCCAGTATTTTATTAATTCTGGAATTAGCTCTGGTGGATCTTGTAAATCTGCATCTATAAATATTACACAATCACCTTTTGCATAGTCTAAACCTGCTATCATTGCTACTTCTTTTCCAAAATTTCTTGAAAAATCTACATAACTTACTCGTGCATCTTTTTCTCTTAGCTCTTTTATTATTTTTAACGTATTATCTTTACTTCCGTCATTTATAAACAACATTTCAAATTCGTAGCTTTCTAAATTTGATATTACTTTATTTAATCTATCATATAATAAAGGTAATGATTCTTCTTCATTATATGCAGGTATTATTATTGATATTTTTTTCATAATTTTTCTCCTTTTGCTTTATATTTTATATAATAGCATATTTAGAATAATTATTCAATTTTTTCACTAAAATTTCACTATTGGTTGTTCATTATTACAACACCAATATATTTTACTTTATAACAAAAAAATAACTTTAAGAAATATCATCTAAAAGTTATTTTTTTGACTTAATATAATTTTTTAGTTTTGACTCATTTCAATATAGTGCCATGAATCTTTGCACATATCATCTAGATTTTTTTCAGCAACCCATCCTAGCTCTATTTTGGCTTTTGCTGGGTCTGCATAGCATTTTGCTATATCACCTGGTCTACGAGGTGCTATTTTATATTTTACTTCTTTACCTGTTGCTTTTTCAAATGCTTTTACCATATCTAAAACACTATAGCCTGTTCCTGTTCCTAAATTATATATAAATAAACCTTCGTGCTCTTTGTCAAGTTTTTCAAGTGCTTTTACATGTCCTTTTGCTAAGTCTACTACATGTATGTAGTCTCTTACACCTGTTCCATCTGGAGTATCGTAGTCGTTTCCGAATACTGATAGCTCTGGTAAAATTCCGGCTGCAACTCTTGCTACATATGGCATTAAGTTATTTGGAATTCCTTGTGGCTCTTCACCTATTAATCCACTTTCGTGTGCTCCTACTGGATTGAAGTATCTTAGTATGCAAATATCCCAAGAGTTATCTGAATTGTATATATCTTTTAAAATTTGCTCTATAAATAGTTTTGTTGTTCCATATGGATTTGTTGTTCCTCCTGTTGGAAATTCTTCTGTTATTGGTACTGTTGCTGGATCTCCATATACTGTTGCTGATGAGCTAAATATAAATTTTTTACAATTGTGTGCTCTCATTACATCTAATAAAACTAGAGCTCCTGAAATGTTGTTCATGTAATATTCTATTGGTTTTTTTACTGATTCTCCAACTGCTTTGTATCCTGCAAAATTTAAAACTGCATCTATTTTGTTTTCTGTAAATACTTTGTTTAGCTCTTCTTTATTTGAGTAATCCATTTCGTAAAACTTAAAATCTTTTCCTGTTATTTGTTTTATTTTGTCTAGTACTTCTGGTTTACTATTTGAAAAGTTATCTATAATAATGATTTCCTTTCCTGCGTTTAATAATTCGACTGCTGTGTGGCTACCAATGTAACCAGCTCCGCCTGGTAATAAAATTGCCATAATTCATACCTCCTTTTTTTTTTGCATTATATAGCAATTTTTATTTAATGGCAAGTATTTTGGTATTGTTTTTTGTTATATTTGTGGAGAGATAATTTTATTATTTCTTGGCTTTTTGTTCACTATAGTGAACAGGAAGTAAATTAATATTTCTTTTATTATTAAACTTATATACATAATTAAAATACTCCTAACATAAACTCGTGTAGTTTTTTTAAGACAATGAAGGTAAAAATAAAATGCAAATTTTTACAAAAAAATGCATTTACTTTTCTTTTTATTTTGTGTTGGTTGTCGTTCACTATAGTGGAATGGTATTTGTAAAAAAGAATAGTTCCGATTGATGACCATTGTAGGTGTGTCAAAGAGAACCATCTTTTTGTTGGTAATTTTAGATAAATTTTTACTTTTTTCTTTTACAATAGACTTTTAATCTCCTCTTTTGTTAATCCAGTTAATTCAGCTATTAAATTTATATCCATTTTCTTCTCTAGCATTTTTTGAGCAATTTTCAAGTTTGCTTTTTTCTCTCCTTCTGCTTTTCCTTCTGCTAATCCTTCTGCTTTTCCCTTTGCTTTTCCTTCTGCTAATCCCTTTGCTTTTCCTTCTGCTAATCCAGCTTCTAGTCCTTTTTGTTTCATTTCGGACATTGCACTATTGTAGTCATATCTTGCCCAATCTTCGGCATCTGCTAATTGTTGTACTTCTTCATCTGCATTTAATAATCGTAGTTGTTTTACTGCCTCTTCTAATTCTGCTCTTGTTCTTGCCATATCTTGTACCTCCTTCCCATATGGATTTATAAAAAACTCTAGCCACGGGTCTATTTCTCCCGTTTGCTTTTTGTGTCTTTTGTATTTTTCTAGCTCTAGTATATGTACTTCTGTATTCTTTGTTAATATTTTTTCTCTGTGATTTTCTTCCCTATAATGCCACACTGTGTGATATTCTTGTATGTTTTGTAAATTTGGAAAATCTTCTTCCATTAATACTACTAATACTGTTCTTTTTAGCTCTTTATAATCTTCTTTTACCTTAATATCTGCTACATACGTTTTTGATAGATATGCTATAAATCTATCTGGTAAATAATCATATGCTTTTCTTTGCATTTCTACTATGTACTTTTGAAGATATTTATCTTTTGCTATTAAATCTGCTACCATTTGCTTATCTTTTGGTTTTTCCTTTAGTAATTCTAATTTGAAGTTTGTTGATATTTCTTCAATTTCTTCTCCTGTTATGTGCTCTAAAAAACTTTTTGTTATTCTTTCGTTCCCTGGATTTCCTAACAAACATTTGAATATTACATCGTTTGTTGGTAAGTATTTGGGTCTTGAACCATTTGCCAATTTTTCTGTCATAATTTTTCCTTTCTTTTATTTTAACATATTAGTTAAATTTTGTGCAATAGTTTAGGTGTTTTTTACTTATGTTGTTTGGAATTTGATTTAGACTTGTGGAAAATTTAAACTGTAGTATTGCATTTGCTTTTTTTGTGAATTTTTTGATTTAAATCATTTTGAAATATAAAATTATTAGAAATTTGTTAAAATATTCTATGAATTTATAAAAATTTTATGAAAATTGTAGTGAGAATATAATTTTTTTATATCTTATTTTAATTTCTTATTTAATATTTGTAGCTCAAGTTTGCTTAAACTATTGCATTGCTTATGCTTTTGGAGATATTTTAGAATTTAAATTTTTGAATAAAATTTATGAGCTTTAAATTTGCTCTGAATTAAATAAAAAAATATTTTGCATTAAGCTTTTAACTTGTATGTATTTTATACTGAATTCATTTATTTTGCAAGGAAAATCGTAAGACAAAATTCGATTTTTTTCGTATTGTGGAGAGGTAATTTTATTAATACTATGAAGCTCATAATACTTCTAACATAAATTCGTATAGTTATTTTATGAAAGAAATAATCTCAAATTATTATATTTTTTTATAATTCAGATTCATTTCATATTAATTTTTTACTAACCTTTAGTATAAAAAAAATCAAAAATCATAATTTTTAATGATTTTTGATTTTAAATATTTTTTTACAGTATTTTTTATTTATTTAAACCGTAGAACCATGGGCCTTGACCATCTTTACCAGATGTTGAACATCCGGCCATATATGAATCAATAACCTTTGCAATATTTGTGTCTTCTCTAGGTATACTTGATGTTTTAGTAAATTTGTTATTTTCACTATCACTAAAACTTCCATCACTATTTAAGTTAAATTTTAAAACTTCATTACATAAACTTGCTGATGGATCATTTCCAACTAAAACAACACTATTCATGATAATTTGATTTTCGTTAATTGTATAGTATCCTACATAATGAGCATCTGTATCCCCACATTTATAATATGCAGAAAAAGTTCCTTCCTTACTTAACACTATTGTATAATTCATGTAAACCGGTTCTGAATTAGTTCCCTCATTCATATTAATTTTTTGAGATTCATATGTTCCCTTTAAACTATCATATGTTTGAGTACTATTTTCTTTTGTTTTTTCATTTTTTGATTCATTTAAATTACTTTTATTTTCGTTTTCTTCATTTTTTGTTTCATTTGAATTATTATTTTCATTTTTTGATTCCATTGCAACTACTTTACTTTCTAATTCATTTGTTCTACTTTTTTCTTTTTGAAGATTATCAAAAAGAAACCATCCTCCAACTCCTAATATAGCAATTATTAAAATAACTATTAAGCATATAACTACTTTTTTCATAAATCTTCCTCCTTTTAGCTTTTGTAAAAAAATATTTATTATGAATTCATTATAACAAAAACGTAAATTTTTTCAATGTATTTTTTCAAAAATATCCCATCTTAAATTAAGTACTATAAAAGGAACTGCAAATCTTTACAAAAAGTTGCAGTTATTTTTCTTTTTATTTTGTGTTGATTATCGTTCACTATAGTGGAATAATATTCGTAGAAATGGACGGCTTTCTTTGACAACCATTTGTTGGTGTGTCAAAGAAAGCCGTCCCACCATTTTATCTTATTTTTTCAAAGTAAAATATACAGTATATTCTCCAACTCTCTCACTACCATTGTCTACTAATTTTAAGTCATTATTTTCATTTACTAAATTAATTATAATTGCTTCTCCTGTTTTGCTTACTAATTTAAATGATTCATTATTTATTATAGTATATGTTCCTTCTTCACTTCCATCTCCCATTGATGCTCCTATATAATATGTGTATGTTCCATCTCCTTTTATTTTTAATGCATCTGTTTCTGCTTTATATGATGAACCATAAACTACTTTTAAGCTTACTTCTTTATTATTTTTATCTACTGCTTTATATGGTTTCCATTCTCCTACAATATTATCTATATTCACAACATTGTTATCTTTACTATTATTTTCTTTATTATTGTCTTTTTTTGTTTCTTTAGTAAAATATACACTGTACTCTCCAATTCTCTCACTACCATTGTCTACTAATTTTAATTCATTATTTTCATTTACTAAATTAATTATAATTGCTTCTCCTGTTTTGCTTACTAATTTAAATGATTCATTATTTATTATAGTATATGTTCCTTCTTCACTTCCATCTCCCATTGATGCTCCTATATAATATGTGTATGTTCCATCTCCTTTTATTTTTAATGCATCTGTTTCTGCTTTATATGATGAACCATAAACTACTTTTAAGCTTACTTCTTTATTATTTTTATCTACTGCTTTATATGGTTTCCATTCTCCTACAATATTATCTATATTTACAACATTGTTATCTATTTTTTCTTCTTTTCCTGTTGCCATTTGTGATTGTTCTATATTGTTTATTGTTTGGCTTTCTTTACTAAATAAATTACATTTTATTGCTGCAAATGTTCCTACTCCAAAAACAATTACCAAAGATGCAGCAATTGCCACTATCTTTTTTACTTTTTTACCACTTTTTATCTTTTTATTACTCACATTTTCATTATTTACTTTCTTCATAATCATTCCCCCTAACTCTTCTGGAACTTGTATATTATCAATATATTTTTTTACTTCGTTTGTTATATACTTATCATCAAATTCATTTTTCATGTTATAAAATCACCTCCTATTCGCTTAATAATTTTCTTAACTTTTGCATTCCATTATAATATATGGTCTTTACTGTACTTACTGGCTTTGATACTGTATTTGAAATATCGTCAAATGTGTATTCTAAGTATAATTTCATCAATAAGATTAATCTAACTTCCTCAGTTAATTTGTTTAATGCTTGATTAATATTTAATTTTTCTATTTGCATATCATCTATATTTTTTATGCTTGCAGATTCATCATACTCTGATATATATGTTATTTTAGAATCCTTTTTTATAAAATCTCTACACTCATTTATTGCTATTCTTGTTATCCACGTATTAAAAAACTCATTATGTTTTAATTTTTGCATTTGAGTATATGCTATATATATTACTTCATCCAATACTTCAATTGTATTTTCTCTGTTTTCCAAAATTGCATATATTGTTTTATATAAAGAATTTTTAATATTATCAATTATTAATGGAAAAACGTCTTTGTTTCCAGACTTGAATTCGTCTATTAACTTTTCTTGCTCGTTTGTTATTTGACTCATTTTTTACTCCTTTCTTTTTTTATTAGACTTTTTTGTTGATGAAAAAGTTTTATTTTTTTACAAATTATAACATTTTTTATATTTTGTAGTAAAATTTTACAAAAAAAATAAACTAACTAAGAAATTTTTATGCTTTTCTTAGCTAGCTTTTCTATATTTATCATGTATTTTTTCCTTTAGCTCTTAAGTATGATTTTTCACCAATATAATCTATCCCATCTATAGCTAAAGCTAAATATATTGGAAACATTGTTAGTATATATCTTGATCTATTTTCCCATATTAGTAAAAATACTATGATTCCTACCATTGAAATTGATAATATATATTTATAACTTGTATAATCTTTTTCTTTTATTAATTTAATGCAACTAAAGATTATTAAAATTAACAATGTTAAATGCATTACTTGTGGAAAATATTTATAAACATTTGAATATTTTCCGTCATTTAATATGCATTCATGAATTATATTTTTATTTACTGGGTTTCTACTCATTTTTGCTGGTGCATAATATGTTCCATCAGTCCATGCATATTTTAATTTTACAGTTAAATGTTTAATAAAATCATTGCAAGTATAATTCCTCATAATTTCATTTATTTTTAATCTATCCGCTTCTCTTTTTTCTGAATAACTATTATACGAAAGCGTATAATTTAAAAGTTCTTCGTTATAACTTCCATTATCAACTAATCCCATCATTATCCAATGTTCTATAGGCATTTTATAGATTCCTGTGTTAGATGACTTATTTAATTGCGTATTCATAATAGTTGAAAATCCTAATAATACGACTACAGCTGTTATACCAGTAATACAATAATTTTTTAATGTTTTTTTATCTATTTTGGTAAGAATTTGGTATACAACTATTGCTATAGCTATAAAAATGCTTGTAATTTTTACTTTCCAAGCTATAGCTAAAATTATTCCCATTATAATTAATAAAATATTTTTCAATGTCGTTTTATTTTCATTTTCTTTTAAAATTAAAAATAAAAATAATATTAATGTTGAAAAAAACATTGATAAAGAATCTGTATAATATATTGCACAATGCATATATAATGGTGTTGTACATAAACATATCATTAATGCTAATAGTGCCTTGGATTTATTATAAATTTTATTTATACAATAATATAGCAAAATTACAGTGGCTGTTATTATTAATGAATTAAATAATGTTGCTATAGTTATAAAATCACTACATTTAAATATATATGATATTTTAAATACAACTATATATATGACTGTAATCATTTGGTTATTTGGATATTGTAATAGATATCCTGCTCCTATATCTTCACTTCCTATTGTATAGTTTTTGGCTATATTAAATACATCTCCCATATCCCACGATGGATTTACCTTTAGTAGCTGTCCTAATACTATTGATAATATTCCAAATATTGAAAATAACACTATATGTATGTATTTTATGTGCTCTATTTTTGGAATTATTTTTTTACTTGTAAATATTAGCAGAGCTAAATATATTGCTATACCTATTATAAGGTAGATTGGATTAAATTGATATATTATTGGATCGTAGTTTAGTATTGCGTTTTGGATAATCCAGAAAAGGATTGATGAGAGTATGATTAGAAAAAAATTTTTTATATTATTCTTCACGATTTTTCTCCTATAATATCGTTTACAATGTACAAATTTAAAACTTTATTCTATATTTATCTTTTTCTCAACAATATACTGTGGTCTTTGTTTTGTTTCGTCATAAATTCTACCTATATATTCTGACATAATCCATAATGATAATAATTGCACACCTGAAAATAATGTAATTGCAACCATTATAGATGTCCATCCTGAAGTTAAATTTCCCCAATTAAATATAAATGATAGTAAAGAATATATTAGAATTATTAATGATATTATAATTGATACTATTCCTAATACTCCAACAATTTTTAATGGTTTTGTTGAAAATCCAATTATTCCATCAGAGGCTAATTTTAACATTTTCTTTAATGGATATTTTGTTTTTCCAGCAAATCTTTCTTTTCTTTCATATTCAAAAGCATATTGTTTATAACCTAACCAACTCCAAAGTCCTCTTAAGAACTTATTATGCTCAGGTAACTGATTCATTTGGTCAACTATTTTTCTATCAACTAATCTAAAATCTCCTGTATCCTTTGGTATATCTACATCTGATAATGCGTTCAATGTCTTATAAAACATTTTAGCTGTAAGTAGTTTGAATTTAGACTCTCCATCTCTAGTTTTTCTTTTTCCATATACCACTTCATTACCTTGTTCCCATAATTTCAACATCTGTGGAATAAGCTCTGGTGGATCTTGTAAATCTGCATCTATAATTACCACTGCATCTCCAGTTACTTCCTTTAATCCAGCTGTTACAGCACATTGATGTCCAAAATTTCTTGCAAAAGATATTACTTTGACCTTTTTATCATTTTGGGCTATATTTTCTAATATTTCTAAAGTTTTGTCTTTACTACCGTCATTTATACAGATTAATTCATAATCATAATTTTTTATATTACTTAATACATCGGACATTCTTTTATAACATTGTTCCGCTACCTCTTCTTCATAATACATTGGTATTACAACTGAAATTTTTTTCATATTACAACCTCCATTTAAACTTCTACACTTAAAATATCAACATATAACCAATCACAATTAAGAGTCTCATCTTTATTAATTATCATTTTAAGATCTTCTACATCTTCTAAATCAACTTCAACTTCCTTAATTTCATTTGGTACTATTTTTTCTGCCAATATATTTTCTTCATTTCCATTAATTGTAAAATTAACAATTCCTGCATCTGAACTGTTTTTTTGAGTTATACTTTTATCTATATATAACTTTAATTTTATTTTTTTTACTTTTTTATTAATTGGTATCTCCACTATTGTATCTGTAAATCCAGGTGAAAAGAATACTGTATCTTCATCCATAAATTTACATTCGCCTAATTCCTCTCCTAAAGAAATATTCGCCTCTAAAAAATGCATATCCAAAATTTTCTCATATTGAGATTGCCACTCGGGATAATATGAATACAATATATTAAAGAATTCCTTTATCTCATCTTCCGTAAAAGCTCTTTTCTTTTTGTATATATAAGCTTCTACATTATCCTGCAATATATATGGACCGCTGACCTTTTCATATGCTTTACCAATTGATTTGTTATTAAATATTTCGTTATTAGGAACTGACACTATTCTCTGACCTTCTTCACTAACTCCAGTTTGTGGTATATTTGTTACAATTACATAATCACATAAAAAACTACTAAAATTAATTCCATCTCTCAAATCAATTGATGAACCATAAATTATTTTACTTTTTATGTTTTTTGTTCCTAGCATATCAATAAGACTATCTGATAATGTTCCACTACTTCCAAATACAGTAAATTTCACATTTTTTCCATCTAATTCACTATCTAAATTTGTTATTAAATTTTCCAAATTTTCAAAATTATCATATCTAAATTTAAAATATGTGTTTTTTTGTGAAATTATTGGAGTTGAAATATTTCTGAAAATATATGTTGTTGAAAAATTAATTACAAATAATCCAACTACAAATATTAGCCAAAATACTTTCATCCATTTATATTTCAATATAGAGTATATGCCATATATACCATATCCAACTAACAAAATCATCCACAATGAAATAGCCAAAAAGTGGTGAACTCCCATCGTTTGTACTCTCGTAAACAAAAAATAACATATTATTATGTTTAAACAACAAAAAATTCCGTTCTTTCTATGCTCCTTTTTTACAATTGAATATATTAAACCAATAACAGCAAGTAGCAATACAATAATTCCAAATTCATTTTTTACTCCAACTAACTGATACATCCATGTATTTTGAAATGCGCTATATGACTGACTATAATTTTCATTGATTATTCGTTTTAATAATGGTAATTGTAATACTAAAGCCATACTAAGCATCGTAATTCCTGCAATTGCAAAATTCTTAAAAGCTTCCCAAAAAGCTTTTTTTCTTTTTTCTTTTTCCAATCTAAAAAATCTTATAGCTTCAATTATAAAGAAACTTGCATAAAAAGCTACAACTGAATAAGCATACCATCTTCTAAATAGAAATTCAGAATATGTTACAACTCCAAGTATAATTGGAATATACAACTTTTGCTTTTCAATAAAACTATATTTAAAAAACATATAAGCAGATATTCCAACCGGAATTATTCCAATGATATCTGGTAGTCCTCTTAATGTTGGTGACCAGTATCTTGTATAAAAAAATAAAATAAATGCCATAGCAATGATAAAACATGTATCACCATTTTTTTCTTTATATATCATTTTTTTGATTGAAATTAGAGTTATAATTATTGCTGGAATAACATAACATATAACCAATCCCAATATATATCCTAATCTACTTGAATTAAATATAAAATAAAAAAACATTATTCCTAAAATTGGAGTAACATTGTAATCTGATTCCCTAATTGATGTAATTATATTTTTTATTCCTTCTTTATGATTTTGTTTCAGATTTTCTGTATACTGAATATATTGTTGATGATATCCACAATAATCATAAACATAAACAGGGTCTTCATTTCTTACATACATATAGCAAAAAACTGTTCCCATAATTAAAAATAGCAAAAATAATATAACAATATTTTTTTTCATGACTATAATCCTTTCTTTTTTTTAACATTATATACCAACAATTACGAAAAAGTAAATATAAATATTTACTTTTTTGTATCTTTATGGTACTCTTATCTCAATTGAGGAGGTTTTATTATGAAAAATAAAAAAAATATACTTTATTCTATTTTAATTTCAGTATTGGCTACTTTTGGATTATTTTTCTTTTTTAACATACTTACACCATCTGAGAATTATAATTATGGTTTTGTTTTTATATTTATATTTTTTTTGCTTTATTTGCTTGCAAAAAAAGTCATTTTAAATATAAATAAACGAATTATCATTTTTAGTTTTATTAATTCTTTTGTTATATCAACCATATTAACCATTGGAATACAATTAGAAAATTTTAGTATTATTATTTGGTCATGCTCTACACTGTTAAAAATAGTACTATTATCATTTTTCTTTTTTATACCAATATCTGCATTTTATAATTATTGTATTTCTCATACAACAACAGTATCAACAAATAATTTTATTAGTAAACATTATAAAGCAATTTCATTTACAGTAATTTTATTTTTTTGGTTGCTAACTTATTTGGCAGTTTTTCCAGGTGTATATGGATACGACTCAGGTTTCCAATATTTAGAATTTGCCAGTTCATCTCAAGCTGTAAATACACGTTTTTCAATAGCATACTCATATCTTTTTTATCAAATTGTTCATCTTGGGTATACTTTTTTCAAAAGCTATGTTATTGGTTTTGCTATATATAGCTTATTACAAATGATGTTTTTAGTATTTGTGGCATCTAAAATATGTACATATGTTTATAAGAAAACTGAAAATATTATATATTTAGTAGTTTCAATATTATTTTTTGCATTGAATCCTTTATTTTCAGTCTTAGCAGTTTCATCATCACAAGATCCAATATTTGCTGGAATCTTTGCATTACTTATATTAGAAACATTTAAATTTGTAGAATCGCGAACATATTACTTTTCAAGTATAAAAAATACATTAATATATATCTTTTTATTATTGCTTCTATTTGTTTCAAGAAATAATGGTATATATATGTTCATTTTTGTTGTTCCATTTTTATTGTTCTATAATAAAAAACATATATTAAAAACATTTATAATAATTTTACTACCAATTATTATGTTGAAATTTTATAATATTTCAACTATAAACTTATTCAATGCCGAAAAAGGAAACTCTCTTCAGGAAATGTTTAGTGTTCCTGGTCAACAATTTGCTAGAGCATATAACTATAATTCTGAAAATTTAACAGAAGATGAAAAAACAGATTTGGAAGTTCTTATTTCAAAATTTGCATTAGAAAATTATCCTAATAGTCAAAGTATTGCTGATGTTGTAAAAGGGTATACTAATACCAACTTATTGAAGTCTGACCCTCAAAAATATATAAAATTATATTTTTCTGTTTTTAAGAAGTCACCTAAACAATTCATAGAAGCCTTTGCTTTGAATACATTAGGATTTTGGAATCCAGAAAAAAATTATTATGATAGTAGAATGGTTCATCCTTATTTGGAATTTTATATGCTTGAGGCAAAAAAACATAATCCTGATTATATAGAAATACAACGACATAGTTTTTTACCTCACTATGAAAAAATCTTAGAAAAATTAGTTGCCCAGAATTATTTTTCAAAAATACCAATTATATCAAGTTTTCTTAAACTTGGAACATATTTTACTTTATTTATTACAGTTTTAATATTTATACTATATAAAAAGAGCTACAAATATCTTGTTCCTCTTAGTTATGTCTTTGGTCTATATATAACATTGTTTTTATCACCGGTAGCTTTATTTAGATATGGATTTCCAATATTATTAATAACACCTGTTTACTTTAATATTTTCTTTCAAAAGAAGGAAGAACAGCAACAATAAATAAAAGAGAGAAATTATAAATTATCATAATTTCTCTCTTTTTTCTTTTTTCTAATCTAAATTATAATTTTGGGATGCCTATAAAACTTCAAATTTTATCTACCCATTATATTATTTTTCAATATACATATTTGATTTAAAGATATTTCAAATGCTTGTCTATTCTTTTTTACAATAACCTGAAGAATCAATCCTGTAGTTTCTAATAATAAACCTACTATAACTAATATTCCACTAACCACTAATGTAGGAATTCTAGGTACTAATCCGGTTCTAAAATATTCTGAGAAAACAGGTACTGCTAATATAATTGATATAATAAAAACTATTAATGCAATTATATTAAAAAATAACGCAGGTTTATACTCCTTAAATAATGTTCCAATTGTTTTTAAAACTTTTAGACCATCTTTATAGGTATTTAACTTTGATACACTTCCTTCTGGTCTATCTCTATACATAACTGGTATTTCTTTCAATGTGAAATTTTTATCAACAGCATGAATAGACATCTCTGTTTCAATTTCAAATCCTTTTGATAAGACCGGAAATGTTTTTACAAACTTGTAAGAAAATGCTCTATATCCAGTCATTATATCTTTTATATTTGTTTTAAACATTATTTCAATCAAATTTCTTACAAGTTTATTTCCCATATTGTGAAATGGCCTCTTATTTTCTTGAAAATATGTTGATGAAAGTCTATCACCTATCACCATATCAATTCCATCGTTTAATACTAAATCACACATTTCCCTTGCATTTTCGGCTGGATATGTATCATCTCCATCAACCATAATATAACAATCAGCTTCAATGTCTTGAAACATTGATCTTATTACATTTCCTTTTCCTTGCTTTCTTTCATATCTGACAACTGCACCACTTTCACTTGCAATTTTATCAGTTCCATCACTAGAATTATTATCATATACATATATATCAGCCTCTGGTAAAACTTTTTTATAATCTGATACTACTTTTTTTATAGTTTTACTTTCATTGTAACATGGTATTAATACTGCAATTTTATTTTCTTTCATACTTATTTTCCTCCCTCAAATAGTAAAATATTACAATTCTTCTGCAAATCCTTTTTGTAATTTTTTAAATATAAAATAACCAATTACTGTTATTGCAACTGATATTGCTCCTACTATTGCTAAACTAGTGAAATTAGGCATTTGTTGATAATAAAAAATATCTCTATATGCATAAATAATATGTGCCATTGGATTTAGATTTATAATATTAACAAATGATTCTGGTATTGTTCCTTCTGAATAGAATATTGGTGTTGCATAAAAACCAACCATCAAAACAATTCCAATAATATGTTCTAGATCTCTAAAATATACAGTTATAGCTGAAACTATAAATGATATTCCCAATAATAAAACATATTGTACTAATAATATTATTGGATAAAATATAATATATTTTGTTACACCCAAACCATATGCAAATAAAAAGATTAGTATTATTACAGTTGATATTAGAAAGTTTACTGCACCACTAGTTACAATTGATATTGGTAATATTTCTCTTGGAAAATATACCTTCTTTATTATATTTCCACTTCCTATAATTGCATATGACGCCTGTGATACTGTTGTTGTAAAATATGTCCATGGTATTAAAGCCACACATATAAATATTACATAATTGTCTGGTGTGTTTTTCATAATCAATGGAAATACTATTGCATATACCAATAGCTGTAATAATGGATTAAAAAAAGACCAAATTACACCTAAAAACGAATTTTTATATCTTCCCCTTATATCTTTCTTAACAGTCGTCTTTAATAATTCCCTATAATTATATATATTTTTAAAAATATTCATATCTTTCTCCTTATGATAAAATTTATCTTGTTACTCGTATATATTCATCAATTACTTCATCAGTATTTCCATCCATTTTTACTTCACCTTCATATATCCAAATAGCTCTATCACATAATTTTCTTGCTGCTCCTAAGCTATGTGTAACAAATACCATTGTTTTTCCTTCTGCCTTCAATTCATCCATTTTTGCGAAGCACTTTTCTTGGAAATGCTGATCTCCAACTGATAATATTTCATCAATTAATAATATTTCTGCATCAACATTTATCGCAACAGAAAATGCCAATCTCATGTACTGTCCAGATGAATATGTTCTTACGGGATTATCAATCAATTCTCCAAGCTCTGAAAATTCTATTATTTGATTTAATCTATTGTCAATTTCTTTTTTTGTTAAACCAAATATTGATGCATTAAAATATATGTTTTCCCTACCAGAAAAGTCTGGATGAAAACCAGCTCCAAGCTCCAATAAAGATGTAAGTTTGCCATTAGTTTCTATTGTTCCTTGATTTGGATATATTATCTTTGTCATTAATTTTAATAATGTTGATTTTCCGCTTCCGTTTACACCTATTAAAGCTACTGTTTCACCTTTTTTTATGTCTATATTTATATTTTTTAAAATTTCTCTTTTTTCCTTTTTGTTTCTCTTACCTATGAATAAAAGTCTTTCTTTTAAAGTATTAGCTCTATCATAATACACATTAAAAGTTTTATATACATTTCTAACTTCTATTGCATTTTCAGCATTTTCCATTTTTTCCTCCTGTACTATTATTATAAAAAATTTTATTGATTACATTTTCCAAATCAATTTGCGATTTTTTCAATAACTGTATAACCGATTCTTGATTTGTTATAGTATTTCGTTGAATATTATCTAAGATGAAAAACATCCTCTCTTTGGTTAAATCAGTATAATCTATTGCATTTTCATTATTTTTAAAAATTCTATTTAAATATTCCATTTTATTTTTATAGTGTTCATGGATATTGTAACATATAGAAATACATGGTATTCCTAATGCATAACTTAACAAAACTCCATGATATCGCAATGATATTATAATATCTTGTTCCATAAACAAATTGGTTATTTCATCAATATTATTTGTGAATTTACAAATATTAACATTATTTAAATTTTCGTTTTTTAAGGTTTCCTCGTAAAATTTAATATCTATATCGTTAAAATTGTAAAATGGAATAAGATTTATCTCACATGTTATTTTTTTATTATCGTAATATTCATTTATATCATGTATTATTTTAATTAATTTTTCTTGATTTTCATATGCACTTATCCATACAATTCCTATATTTAATTTTCTAATTATTTTATTTTCATTTTTTATATTTATACAATTTCTTTTTTGTAATATATCATTAGCTAAAACTAAATCTTGAAGTATATTTAATTTTTTTTCTTCTATATTACAATTTTCTTTTATTATTTTAAAGCTATTCTCATCTCTAACCGAAAAGTATTCTGAGTTATTTATTATATAACTTAATTTTTTTATATAATTTTCATTTGTAATTGTAGTGCTTGAACTCAATGCTAATGCAATCACTTTTTTTTCAAAAGCAATTGCTCTAATTGATAATTTTATTAGGATTGTTCCTAAATCATATCTATATGCATCCTCTTTTTCATAATTAGTATCATCAATAATTGCACCACCGCCAAATATAAAATAATCATATTGCTCTGCCAATATATTAAATTCAAAAATGTTTTTAGGATAATGAATAAACCTAATCGCAGGATACTTTTCTACATCATATCTTGGATTGTCAGCTAACATAACTGTAATTTCGTACTCATTAATGTCACTCAGTTTTTGAATTAATGTTTCTAACATTAATTCATCACCAATGTTTGGGGCTCCATAGAAACCAATGATAAGTATTTTCTTATTATTGGTTCTATTCATTGCCATAATATTATTTTCAATATTATAATAGTCAAATTGATTTGTTCTATTATAAATAATATCTAATTTATTTTGATGCTCACTAGCAATCATATCTATTTTCTTATTAAGCTCTTCCTGTTTCTTATAAAAGATATCATTTATAGTGTTTAACTTATTATTTAAATCTTCGAATTTATTTTCTAAATAATATTGAGATTCTTGTTTACTTTCAATTAGTTTATGATTTCTTTTTTCCTCATTTTCATCAATTTTATTTATAATTTCAGAATAATTAAAAGAAATTTTTTTAAATATTTTTTTTAATAATTTCTTTAACAAGTTTATACCTCCAGCCAGAATTATTTTCTCATTAGGATCTTCTTTGCCACGTTTTTTGTTCCTCTTATGACTTTTCCTTTCCCTCTTCTAAGGATATCTGCAATTTTCAATAGTTTTGGGTGAATTCCAACAAACATTCCTTTTGTAGCTCTATGGAATTTTATGTGTCTTATATTAAACTCTGGATTTTTCATTATTTCAGGATATGCCTTTATTCTTTTCTCAAAAACTCTAAATTTCTTTCCTGAATGAAATAATTCTAAATTAATATAATATTGTACTGAAACCATTGGTAATAATAACTTTCTTAATACAAATTCTCTTTTTTGTGGTGTGAATCTAGTATCATTTTGAACGATATTCATAAGCTCAAGAATTACATTTTCATGATGCTTATAGTTTTTCATCATTCCATCTTTGCTTACAGATTGTCCTATGTTTCCTATATAATATCTATATAAATTTAAGTCATATTTCTTTACAGTATCAATATTTATTATTGAATAAGCATTGTATAGCATATCTACATAAAACGTTTTTTCTAATAATTTAAAATTAGCTTCTCTCAATTTTTCAGTTTTATATGTCGCAGTTGGTAATGATGGTCCCCAATCTCTAAATCCATATGTTCCAATAGCTATATCATCCATATGATATATTACATCAGGAGTTAAGAAATTATAGAATATTTTTGGATACAATTTATCTTCAAAACTTCTTGCCTCACAATATTCTGTAAGTACCATATCAACATCTTCATTTTGAAGTTTTTCTAACAATTTATCATATGCCTCAATATCTAACCAATCATCTGCATCAACAACTTTAAAGTACTTTCCTCTAGCTATTTCTATTCCCTTATTAATTCCAGATCCATGACCCCCATTTTTTTTGTCTATTAATTTTACTATTGAACGATTTCCTATTGTTGTTATTTTTTCATACATTCTTCCTATTTCAGCAGTATGGTCTTTTGATCCATCATTTATTATTAAAACCTCAGTTAAATAAGAATATTTGCTTTTTAATAAATCTGGTATACATTTATTTAAAAATTTTTCAGCATTATATGATGGAACAACAATTGTTAATAATGGATCTTTTTCTACTTTTGCTAGTGGATATATAATTTCTTCAACTGGCTTTATTGTATCATTTATATATTTTATTTCTCTATGAATTGTTTCTTCAATGTTACATATTTCCCTTGTATGTTCACTCATTTTTTCACTTATTTTCATAAATTCATTTGGATTGTTATATAAAAATTCTATTTTATCTGCGTACTCTTTTATATTTTCTGTACTACAAATAAGTCCAAGTTTTTCGTCAAAAAATTCATGAATAACATCTAAATCTGATGTTATTACAGCAAGTCCAGATGATGCTGCTTCTAATGCAGAAACGCCTTGTGTATCTTGTCTTGTTGGAAATAATGCTATACCACATTTTTTATGCATTTCTGATAATTGATTATGTGTCATAAAGTTTTTTATTATTTTTACATTATTAAATTTTCTTATTGGTTGAACTAGCTCTTCAAAATAATTGCCTTCACCACAAATATAAAATTCTAAATCATTAAAGAAATCTCTTCTTGATAATTCCAATATTGTTAATACAGCAATATCTATAGCATATTTTTTATAATTATCAAATCTTCTTGTCATAAAGATCTTTTTTCGTAATTCTGGATCTTTCTTTTCATACTTGAATGTATCATTATCTATTACATTATGAATAACTATTGAATTTTTGAATTCATCATTATGCATTTTTTGTGCTTCTCTTCTCTCATCTTCAGATACGAAAACCCACTTAATATTATCGTTCTTCAAGAATTTCTTTAAATATTTATCTCTTTTCTTAAATTCATTTTCCATGTATTCTGGTATTTTGTACTCATTTTCAAAATACGGTGTATAGATATCAGCACAGTTCCAATATAAAATATCTGCTCCATGATTCCAAAAAATAATTGGAATATCTTCTATATAACTTGTATCTAAGTAGTAAGCATACTCAGAGTCAAAGAAGTGTACTAATATAGCATCATATCTTTTTGACATTATTATTGATCTCATTTGTGAATAATCTGTTTTAAAAACATCTACACCTTCAATGTTATAATGAGACATTGTATTGTTATAATATATTGATGCTACATCAACGTTTAATCCACATTTTTTGTATTCTTTTACTCTTGAATGAACAAATCCACATGCATATAAATTATCAGGTGATGGATATGATGGTGTAATTAGTAATATATTATTTTTCCCCAAATACTTATTAAATGTATATACTGGACTTTCAGTTGTAGTAACTTCTATCTTTTCTATTTCAATCTTAGTATTTGGCTTAACAACAATAACTGGCATTAATGCATTTTTTATTTCTTTTAAGCTTGATGTTTCAGAATTGATTACAACATCCATCATTCGCGCTCTTTTTTTGTTAATAAAACTTAGTCTTGCTCCTGAACCAATTAAAATATTAGCTTTAAAATCTACATTTAAAAATTTATATTTACATTTAATAATATTAGTTGAAAAAACCATGCCTTCACAATCTGATTTGTTTTCTATTATAACCTTTTTATTTTTTTTTGATATCTTTATATTTTTACTTTTTTTTAACCAATTATCTATATTCATTTTACTTCCTCTCATATATAAACAAATAATTTATTTTAACTTTTCAGCCAATTCTTTGGCACTAATCATACAATCTTCCATAGAACAATATGTCCATGCTCCATATCTGCCTATTGTATAAACACTATTATCATTTAGATATTTTTCAAATTCTTTTATTTCCTTGTTAGTTTCGCTATTAATATGAACATATGCAGGATTCATTACAATTGTAGAATAATCAACAAGTTTATTATCATCTTCTACAATACCTACCTTCTTTAAATTCTGTAAAGTTAAATTAAGTTGCTTTTTAATATCATCTTCTGATATCTTTGACTTTTTCTCATATCCAATTTCTATATACATACTTAATTTATCAGACATTAATATGTTGTCATAAAATCCCACTCTATAAAAATTTATATCTTTCTGTGGGAAATAAATCCAATGTTCTTTAAAATTTGATTTCTTTTCAAAACCTAAATTGAATACTAAAACTTTATTATATGATATATTCTCTCTTAATTTTTCTGTATTATCAATTAATTCAAGTAAATTATTTAATGGAGAAGTATTTATTAGATATTGATAATTTATTACTTCATCATTTTTTGTAATAACTGTTTTATTTTTTAAATCTATCTTTTTTATTTCATTCATAAGTTCAACTTTTTCTTTGTCTAAATTTTCATATAGCTTGTTTAAGAAACTACCGGCTCCATTTTTTGGATATAAAAAAGTATTATTGTATGAATTATTATTTTCTTCTTTCATATTATTTATTATTTGATTTAAATTTGCATATGGGAAAAATCTTCCCATAGCATCTTTATCTAAATTATTCAAATCACATGCATACAATTTTTCATTATATGGTTTTAAAAATTTTTCTACAATTGATTTTCCAAATTTTCCATATAACATGTCCAAAAAGCTTTCGTAATTTTCTTTTTCATTTTTATTATATAAATCATATAGACAGTCTATAAATTCCTGTTGTGGTAACTGATGTATATTCATTTGAAATGGATAATCAATTAATCTGTCTCCGTAATATATTTTTGTATTTTTTTCTTGGAATATTAATTCTTCATCCTTCATCAAATCTTCAAATAATTTTTTCATTTCATCTGTTTTAAAATGAAAGAAATGCCCTGCATAATCCCATAAATACTCACCTTTTTTTATTGTTCTGCAGTATCCTCCTACTTCATTTTCTTTTTCTATTATTAAATAATCATCTTTTATAAAGTTTGCAAATGTCAAACCTGATATTCCAGCACCAATTATTAAGTATTTTACATTCCTATTCATAAACTTTCTCTCCTTACTAAAATTTTTTTACATTATATCACAATACTTCGCTTTGTCAAATTCAAGGCTTTTAACTTTCTTTATTTATATTCATAAACTTTTTTGATTTAATTCTTCCTGGAATCCATAAAACAATTATAAAAATATTATTAACAATATTTTTAACTTTTTTCCTCCTCTGCCCAGTCAAATACCCAAACAAAATAAAATGCTTAATAACATACAACCTCTTACCAAAAGAAACCCCTTTCATATCCATATCATTCAAAATCTCATAAAAATACATATAATACCCAAATGGATTATTCACAAATTCCTTATCGATATTCTTTGTATATCCTTCTTCTTGATACTCACATACCATCATATACTCATTATTACAAATCATCTTGTAATCCTTATCCATTTTATGATACATTCTAGCTTCGGTAACAAATCTTTCATTATGCTCTAATTCATATCTATACTTTTTTCTAACTTCAGTAATAAAAGCTAATGCTTTTTCACCTGTTCCGCCTTCTTTAAAATATAAATCAAACATTGTTGTTTCTTCTTTTTTAAATGTATTTCCCATATTATTTCCATTTTGATCAATTTTTAAAAAAGCAAATGCATAAATATCTTTTCTTTCTTTGTTCTTTTCATATAAATCCTTAATTTTATCAAATGCTCCATCTGTAAAATAATCATCTGAATCACATTCTATCCATATTTCACCTGTTACATATTGTGCTAAATTATTTATTGCTGTCATTTTGCCTTGATTTCGTTGTTTGAAAAATTTTATTTCAATTTCATTTTTAGCAATATAATCTTTTATCAAATTTTCTGTTTCATCTTTAGAGCCATCATCCATTATTAACCATTCTATTTCATAATTATTAGATTTATTTTTTATTAAGCTTTCATATAATTTAGGTAAACATTTTGCTCTGTTATATGTTGCTGTTAATATGGAAAATTTCATTTAATCACCTACTAATTCTATAATTTTTTGCAACTTTTCTGTATTGTCATATTCAGTATTTGTTTGTGTATTATTAAATATTTTGTCATCATTATCATTTAATAGCTTGTACAATCCATCATAAATTTCATCTTCATTATTTTCTAGTATCAATGCCTTTGGATAATTTTCTATGCACTCTCGTGCTGCTGTATTTGTTATTATTATTGGTTTGTTTAATATTTTTGCTTCTTCTAATACCATTCCATATCCTTCAAATTCAGATAATAAACAAAAATAGTTTGCATTTTTTATATATGGATATGGATTTTCTTTTTTACCTAATAAAACGAATGTGTCTTCTACATTTTCTTGCTTTATTAGTTTTTGAAGATTTTCTTTTTCTGGTCCATCTCCAATTATATATACTTTGTGTTTTAAACCTTGCTTTATTAATTTACTATGAACTCGTATAAATCTATCTATTGCCTTTTGCTTTACTAATCTACATACTGTTAAGAAATTTATTGAATTATAGTCAAATTCAACTTTTATATTATAATTTGATTTTTTTATTACTAAATCTTTATCTATATAATTATAAATAACATGCATATTTTCTGTATTTAAATCATTATATATGTTTTGAAATTTTTCCATATTATCTTGACTTACAAATACTAAATCATTGTACTTCTTGTATATGTTTTTATCTATATATTTTTTTATTTTTGATTTTAAATCATTGCCAAATACTTTCTCTATGTCATTATGAATCCACGCTATTTTGTGAACATCTTTATTTTTTGTACTAAATAATCTTGTTATTGGTCCTTCTAAAAATGCTATTTCTGTGTCATAATTTTGTTTTATTTTTTTATTATAAATTATTTTGCTGAATAACAATATTTTTATTGGAATCCACATTTTTTGTAATTTTGTTAATTCATCATATCTGCAATTATATAAAGCTTTAAATTTTACATTTTTGTTTAAATCATTTTTTAGCTCTCCATTGTCATATATTGAAAATATTGTTATATCGTATTTTTCTGATAGCTTATTTGATATATCTATTAATACTCGCTCTGCTCCACCTAGTGTTAGGCTTGTTATTCCAAATAAAATTTTTTTAATTGTTATCACCTCTTTAAGCACTAAAAATAGCACAATATATTTTATATGTAAATTTATTTACTGTTTTCATATAAAAATTTTTTGCTGATTTATCTTTTTTTAGTATTTCATTTTTCTTCCAATTTGGAAATTCGTTATTTAGTCTTGTCCACGTTTCATTTAATAATTGCTTTCTTATTTTTGCATCTTCTATTTTTGTAATTCTAAATAACGAACTGCATAATAGTAATCGTGTGTATGTATATTCTAGCTCTGTTTTATATTCTTCATATAAATTGTTTTCTTTGTAATATTTTATTACATTGTCCATTATTGTGAATATTTCTTTGGTTCTTTCATTTTGCGTATTTGATATTGATGAACTTCTTTGAATATAGTGTATTAATGGCTCTTTTACAAATGATACTTTATTGTAATATGGAACCATTTTGTAAAAGAATTCTACATCTTCATATCTTAGCCCTTTTGGGAACTCCATTTTGTGCTCTTCTATTAAGCTTCTTTTTATTAATTTATTCCATGCAACAACTCTTGCATATGTTAACATTTCTTTTTTGTTATTATATATTTTTCCTGTATCAATCTTTTTTCTATCTGGATATTCCCATATAAAATCGCATTCTACCAAATCACTGTCATCTTCTTTTGCCTTGTTGTACATTTTTTCATATGTATCTAGCTCTACATAATCATCTGAATCTAAAAATGCAATATACTCTCCTGTTGCATGCGGTATTCCATAATTTCTTGCATCTGATAATCCACCATTTTCTTTATCTACTAATTTTATTTTATTTGGATATTTTTCTTGATATATTTCTATTAATTTTTTTGAATTGTCTGTAGAACCGTCATTTACAACTATTATTTCTATATCTTTTAAAGTTTGATTTACTAATGAATCCATTGACCTTACTATATATCTTTCTACATTATATACTGGTACTATAATACTAACTTTAGGCATATTCCCTCCTATTATCTTAATTTTAAATACCATCTTATGTTTATATTTAAAATTATTTTCTTTAGTAATTGTTTAAAATTTCTTGCTTTTATATTTTTTAATATTTTTCGCTTTTTAATTTCTTTTATATAGTATTTTTGATTTATTTTGTTTAAATCTTCTATTTTTAAAATTATATTGTTTGTATAATATATTTTTAAATTTTCTAATGTTTGTTTAGATATATTGTATTCTTTTATTTTTTCATTCATATAATCATAATGGTATAGCATATCTAATGCTCTTTTCATTATCTTTTGTTGGTCATTTCCTCGTGTTATACTTGAACTTGATTGATAATAATAATATCCATATACATTTGTTGATGCTACTTTTTTTGCCTTTAACATTATTAGTGATGTTAATGCAAAATCTTCATGTAATTTTCCTACTGGATATTCAAAATTATTTTCTTTCCAGAGCTCGGTTTTATATAAGTATAACCACGCTGGTTGTAACATTACATCTTGATAATATAATGTATTAAATGCTTCTTCTCCTGTTTTTTCTTCAAATATTGGACCATCTACTTTTTCCGTTTCATTATAGTTTTCGTCTACTTTTACTAGTTTGTATTTTATCATATCGTAATCTAAATCTAAGTATTTTTGTAATTTTGAAAACAAATTTACATCTATGTAATCGTCAGAATCTAAAAAGCATATATAATCACCGGTTGCCTTTTGTATTCCATAATTTCTTGCATCTGATAATCCACCATTTTCTTTTTTGTAATATTTAATATTTTCATATTTTTGTAAATATGGTTGTATTATTTTTTCTGAACTATCTGTAGATCCATCATTTACTAGTATTATTTCTACATTGTTGTAACTTTGACTTTCTACCGAATCAATACATTTTTTTAAATATTTTTGTGTGTTATATATCGGAATTATTACGCTTATTAATTTCATTTCCGCCTCCTAGCAATTGCTATTATCATTCATTAATTTGCTATCTTTTATTTTCCATTCACCATTTTTTGTTGAGCCAATTCTTTCTATTACACCTTTTTCTTTTAAATTCTTTATATTGTACGAAATACCATCTCTTGTTATTTCAAGTTTTTGGGCCATTTCAGTTTGTGTAATTTTCGGATTTTCCTTTATAAGATTTAATATTTTTTCTTGTGTAGTTTCTTGTGTAGTTTCTTGTGTAGTTTCTTGTGTAGTCATCATTTCATCAACAGCTTTATTAATAATTTTTAACATAAACTCTATAAATTCATTTGAACTACCAGATACATTGCATTCAGCAATTACCTTATAATATTCTTCTTGATTTTCTCTAATTATACTTTCTATTGGTAAATATTTGAATAATTCTTTCCAATGTGCCAAAATTGCAGTTTGCCATAACCTTGCAGTGCGTCCATTTCCATCTGAAAATGGATGTATAAATACAAATTCGTAGTGAAATATGGATGATAGTATTAGTGGATTTACCGTATCTTTTGCACTTTTCATCCAATTAAATAAATTATCCATAAGTGTTGGTACTATATTTTCTGGCGGTGCCATAAAAATACATTTATCCCCATCAAAAACTCCTTCACCATGATTTCTAAATTTTCCTGCGTCATCTTCTATTAAATATGTCATAATTCCTTGAATTTTCTTTAAATCACTTATTGAGTATGGGTCTATATTATCAAGCTCTTCATATGCCTTATATGCGTTTTTTACTTCTTGAATATCTTTTTGCTCTCCAATTACAGTTTTACCATTTATAACATCTTCTACTTGAAATAATGATAGTTGATTATTTTCGATTGCTAATGAAGAATGAATTGACATTATCCTTGTTTTTCTTCTTAGCTCTGGAAACCTATTTAAATTTTCAAAATAGTTTGTTTGTCCTATTTTTTCCATTATTTCTGATACATAATTTAGCATTTTGTCTGTTATTGTATATGGTGGATAATTTTCCATTTTTCCCTCCTTAAATATAAGATTTTATATTTAAAATTATTTACTTCAATATAATATTCTCTACTTTTTCTATTATTTCATTATTATATTTTTCTGGGTCAAATTTATTTTTTATTTCATAGCCATTGTTTATAAATTCTTCCATTGCTTTGCTTATTTGTTTAACATCTTTTGAACAAACTATGCCATATTTTCCTTCTATATCTTTTTTACTATCTGATACATCTGTTGTTATTATTGGTTTATTAAACACCAATGATTCTATATATACAACTGGATACCCTTCAAAATTCGATGTTAAAATCACACTATCACATTTTTTAAAATACGGATATGGATTCTTTTTTGGTCCCAAAAATATAATTTCTTTTTCTAAATTTAAGTCTTTTACCTGTTTTTGGTAATTTCGTGTATCTGGACCGACTCCAACTAGTATTATTTTAAATTTATAGTTTTCTTTTTTTAATACTTCCGCTGACTTTATTAGTTTTGTTAACTGTTTTTGTTTTTCGTCATGTCTTCCTATATTCAAAAAAGTTATTTCATTTTTATCTTTTTTAAAATCTGTTATAACTTCTTCTGATTTTTTTATTATCTTATTATAGTCTATTAAATTATTACATACTATTAATTTGTCTTTTAAATTTTTATATCTATTTTCAAAATCTTTTTTAGATTCTTCTGACACAAATACTATTTTAGTAAACTTTTCTGCATTTACATTATTGAAAAATTCTAAATATTTTCTTTCATCATTTTCAAAGAAATTTAAATAATTATTATGTACCCATAATACACTATTTTTTGATGATGTTCTTGCTATAAATGATGATGATAAAGAATATGTTGCAAATGATATAGCACTGTCAAATTTGTTTTTATATTTTAATATAAATTTTAATCTATTTAATGCATTTTTTATTTTTGCTAGTATTCTATTTTTATTATAGCTTGGTGAATATTCTATAATTTTTATATTTTTATCTATTGTGTCTAAAAATATTCCTTCTTTTTTTTCAAGTACTAATGTTATATCGTACTGTTTTTTTGCTAAGTAATTTATTAATGTTACTAATGCTGTTTCAATTCCACCAAGATCTAAAGAATATGCGGCAAATAATATTTTTTTCACTATATTTCAGCCTCCATCTTAATATATTAATTACTATCTTTCTTATTTCGCTCTTCCATTCTTTTCATTTTTGCTTTATTTAGGTCTGCTTTTCTTGTTATATCTTTATATCCAACTGCAATTATTGCAGATACAACCATTGCAAATGATACTGCTTTCCATACACCACTTTCTAGTAAAACAATTGCAAATACTCCTAATATTGCACTAAATCCATATAATATAAATACTGCTTCTTTTTGTGTATACCCTCTTGCCATTAATCTATGATGTAAATGTCCTTTATCTGGCATAAATACTCCTTTTAGAGATTTTCTTTGGTAAATTCTTCGTACTATTGCAAATAATGTATCAAATATTGGTAATCCTAATACTATTATTGGTGCTACTATAACTATTGCAGTATATGTTTTTGCTACACCTAATATTGAAATTACTGCTAATGAAAATCCTAAAAAGTTTGAACCTACATCACCTATAAAGGTTTTTGCGGGATTAAAATTATATGGTAAAAATCCACTTATTGCTCCTGCCAATGCTGTTATTAATATTATTGATAATAATGGTGATTCATTTATTGTAAACACTATCATTAATGATATACATGATATTAGTGTTATTCCTGATGATAGACCATCTAATCCATCTATTAAATTTATTGCATTTGTTATACCAACTATCCAAAATACAGTTAATATATATGAAAACCATGGGTGAGCTTGTATTATATTATTTATTACTGGAGAATCCATATTTTCTATATTTATTCCACAAGCTACAACAATTATTGCAGAAATTGTTTGAGCTAGTAGTTTTAATAATGGATGTATATCTTTACAATCATCTATAAAGCATACAACTCCTAACACGGCAATACCACAAAAAAATCCTATAATTTCGGTAGCATGTTCCATTAATCCAAATCCGCCTTCTATTACCATAGATGTTAATAGATATATTACAGATACCACAAATCCTGATATTACAGCAATTCCACCTAATCTTGGCATTGGTCTTTTATTTATTCTTCTATCACTTGGCATATCTATTGCACCAACTTTTTTAGCTAACCTCATTGTATATGGTGTTATTACATATGCTGTTATAAATGCTAGTAAAAAAGCTATTATTATATCTCCCCACATAGTTTATATCCTTTCTTTAGCTGATATATATTTTAATTCTATTTAATCCACTCTATTATTGCATAAATCCATTTTTTTGTAAACAATCTTTTTTACATAATGCCTATTGTTTTGCATTTTCTATTTGCAATTTGTAAATTATTTATTGTAATTTTTATCGTTGTTTGTTTTTTTGTTCACTATAGTGGACCCTTTTTTCTTTGTTTTTCTCTATAGTGAACATTTTATTTTTTTATATAAAAACACAGTATACCGCAAAACTTTATTTGCAATATACTGTATGTTTACACATTTGTATAAAATTATTCTTTACCTATATTTTTATCGTCAATAGCAACCAATCTATCACCTTTTTCAATTTCATAATCACCGCTTGGAGAAATTGTTAATTTGGTATTTTCTTTTTTTACTAATAGTACATTCATTCCAAAGTGATTTCTAAATTTTAAATCTCTTAATGTTTTTCCTATCCATTTTTCCTGTGCTTTTAGCTCTACTATATCATAATTTTCAGATATGTTTATTGCTTCCATTACATTTATATCCATTATTCCTTTTGCTATTCTTATTCCCATTTCCTGCTCTGGTGATATTATTGTGTTTACTCCTATTTTTTCTAATATTTTTTTATGTAAATTGCTTGCTGATCTTGCTATTATTTTAGGTATTCCAGCTTCTTCGCATAACATTGCAGTCATTATATTTGTTCCTATATCTCGCATTGTAATTACTGCAACATCAAAGTTATCTAAAGATAATTTTTTTAGCTCAGTTGAATCCTTTATATCTAATTGAATTGCTTCTGTTGCATAATCTGCAATTTCTTCTACTCTTTCCATATCTCTATCGATAGCCAAAACATCGCAATTATAATCATATAATTGTCTTACAATACTTTGACCAAACGTTTTTAATCCTATAACTAATATATTTAACTTTCTCATTTTTACAACCCTTTCTTTTTTAGAAAAATAACAGATGCACATTAAAATTAATTTTATAATTTAAAAAATTCCGTAATATTTCATATCTAAAAACTCTATATTGTATTTTTACTAACATTTTAAAAACAGAATCACCTAATGGATATGACCTATGAATTCCAGATAAATCTAATTCATTGCTTAAATTTATTCTGTTATCAGTTAAATTTTGTATATACCCATTATTCCAAAGAGCTACACGCTCTTCTTGTGTATGTAATCCATATGGATATGTAAATACTTTTAATCTATTATTTCCCAATTTTTCATCAAGCTCTTCATATGATTTATTTGTATCTTCAAGAAGTTTTTGTGGCGTTTCTTCATTATATCTTGCATGAGTTAATCCATGTGAATAAATTGAAATAAGACCACTTTCCTCCATTTCTTTGGCTTGATTCCAATTATAAAAAACATCTTCAGTTCCTATGGTATTGTTATTTATAAAAGACGTCATTGGAATATTTTGTTCTTTTGCAAATTGATACGCGTATGTATATACTCCAGTATATCCATCATCAAAAGTTATTACAAAGCTCCATTTTGGAATTGCTTTTTTACCATTTTTATAATCTTCTAAATCTTGATAACTTATCGGCTTATATCCCAATTTCATTAGTCCTGTTATTTGCTTTTTAAATGTATCATATGTTGTTTGCATATAATCATATTGTATTTGTGATTCATCCCCTACAATATCATGATAAACAAATACTGGAATTTGGAGATTTTTTTCACCAATATAATATGTATTGTTTACGGTTGCCTTTTCATATGTAACAAAAGCTATTATTGCTAATAACATAAATATTAGTATAGTTATTACTATTTTTTTCCATAATTTCATTTTAGTTTTAGTAACAAGCTCTTTACTTTCTTTTGTTGTATTATCATTTTTCATAATATTTCACATTTCCTTTTTTAATTTTTTAGATGATGTTAGGAATTAAATTTTATATAATTTTTATTGATTCAAAATTTATTTTTATTCGCATAATTATATAAAATTTATCATCCGACTATTAAATCATCACATTCAGGATACTTTATTCCTTTATTTCGTTTGTCCTTTTTCAGCACGGCATATGAAATTGTTATTGGACCTAATCTTCCTATAAACATTACAAACATAATTATTATTTTTCCTGCCACACTTAGTTTTGGTGTTATTCCAAGTGTTAATCCTACTGTTCCAAATGCTGAAAATACTTCATAAAATATATCTAAAAAGCTTACATCTCTTACAGATGTTTCCGCTTCTGGTAAAGTATGCTCTGCTTTAATATCTTCTGTTATTGATAAACCAACTATTGAAACAATTATTATAAAAACACTAACAAACATAACTACTATTGCTCTTTTTAGCAATCTTTGAGGTACTTTTCTTTTATTTATAATTGTGTTTTCATTTCCTTTTAGATAACTTATAACCATTAAAATAATTATTGCAAAAGTTGTTGTTTTTATTCCTCCTGCAGTACTTCCCGCCGAACCACCTATAAACATATATATTAATGATATAAATTTTGTAGCTGTTGTTAGCTCTGTTGAATCAATTGATTCAAAACCTGCTGTTCTAAGGGTTGTTGAATAAAAACTTGATTTTAGTATTTTTTGAGCTATATTGTCATCTTTCATTATTTGAACATTATCTTTTTCTAATATAAATGTAAATAATGCTCCTGATACTAACAATATAAATGTTGTTATCAATACTATTCTTGTATGTGTTGAAATTTCTCTACCAAATTTTCTAGCAGGTATTTTTTTAGCACATATTTTTTTTATTGCATCAATTATATCGTCCCAAACAGTAAATCCTAGTCCTCCTACTATAATTAAAACCATAATAGATATAGAAACTAGCCAATCATATTGATAATTTATTAAACTATTACTTCCCATAATATCAAAACCAGCATTACATACTGCAGATATTGAAAGAAATATCGAATAAAATATTCCCATTTTTGTTCCATATTGTGGGATAAATCTTATTGATAAAAAAATAGCTCCTATAATTTCTATTACTCCAAGATAAATAAATATCTTTTTTATTAATTTAATTATTCCTTTATTATAATTTTGATTTAAAGATTCTTTTATTAAATTACGCTCTGATAGTCCTATTTTTTTTCGCATTAATAATAGTAATAGTGCTATGAAGCTCATGAATCCTATTCCACCTATTTCTATTAAACACATTAAGACTACTTTCCCAAATATTGTAAATTGTTCTGCTGGTATTATTGTATTTAAACCTGTTACACATACAGCTGATGTTGCTGTAAATAGGCTATCTATAAACTTTATGTGTTTTCCAGAAACATTGCTTATTGGTAATTTTAATAAAATTGCTCCTATAAAAATACTTGCAATTACTCCTAATACTAAAATTTGTGGAGCAGTTAATTTTATCCTTCTTGACTTTTCCATCTTCCCTTTTTCCTCGACTTTTGTTTTTATTTAAATATGTTACATATAAATATTATTAACTCTATCAATATACTTGTTTGTGCTATTCCAGCTAAATTTCCGAGTTATAAATCTTCTTGTATTTGTTGATTCCTTTATTTTCTTGTATTGTATGTACCAATCTATAAACATAATTAATAAAAATATAATACTTATATATAACGGTACTCTAAATTTTAATAAATATATTATTATTCCAATTATTTGACCTGTTAATATTCCTGTACATCTACTACATACAGGAAATTGATAACCTTTTATTTTAAAACTGCGCTCTTCCATTTGGTGGCATCCACATTTATTGCCTAACCTCATAAAAAATGCCCATGTTTTTATTTTTGTTTCCTTTTTCATTTTTAAAATCTATGTCCACAATTGTTACAAATATTGGTTGTTTTAGTTCTTGTTACAGTATCTCCTGTATTACATAATCCGCATAAAACACCTGGCCATCCGAATAACAAATATCCACAACATGCATTACTTCCGTCAAATCCTTTGGTTTTTGTTTTTGTATCAACTATACTAGATATACTTTCACTGCCACAGTTTGGACACCTCATACTTTTCCTCCTAATATTATTTTGGCGGAGTGAGTGGGATTCGAACCCACGGGCCCTTATTCAGAGCTAACGCATTTCGAGTGCGCCTCGTTATGACCACTTCGATACCACTCCAATTTATACTTTATATTTATATCACATTTAAATAATTAAAGCTATATTTTTGGATTTTTTTATTTAATTTTTTGTTTTTATTTCTTGACTAAGTAATTTATTTATGTTATAAATATAAAGTATTATATATGGCCCCTTGGTCAAGCGGTTAAGACGCGGCCCTCTCAAGGCCGAATCATGGGTTCGATTCCCGTAGGGGTCACCATATAAAAAAAGAAACAATTGTTATAAAATTTAACAATTGTTTCTTTTCTATCTTAATTAAAATATTCATCTGGCATTAATACTTCTATTCCATTTTTCATTAACAATTCTGCTGTTATACCATTTCCATTTATTAATGTTCCATCAAATTTTCCGCTATATATTTTTCCTTTTCCGCATGACGGACTTCTTGGTTGTAATATTGCTTGCTTTATACCTAACTTTTTTGCTAAATTTAATGTTTCTTCAGCTCCCTTTTTATATTTTACTGTTACATCTTCGTTGTTCTTGTTTATTACTTTTTCATCATTTATTTCTGATGCAAATCTTGGAGTTGGTAGGCCTCCTAATTGTTCTGGACATACTGGAATTGCCTTTCTTTCTTTAACTAAATTGAATATTCTTTCATCATAATTATTACCACCGCTGTATTTACAATTTATTCCTACTAAACAACCACTTACTAATATCATTTTTATCACCTTTTCTTAATCAACTATATCTGCCAATGTAAAATTTATTACTTTTTGCAGATTTTCTAAACTCATTTCAACTTGATATCCTATTTTACCAGCACTAAAAATTATTTTTTCAAAATTTTGTGCAGTAATATTAATAACTGTTTTAAACTGTTTTTTCATACCTATTGGAGAGCATCCACCATGTATATATCCTGTAAGTGGTAATAGCTCTTTTGATTTAATCATTTCGACCTTTTTTTCATTAACACTTTTAGCAGCTTTTTTTAAATTAAGTTCTTTATTTACTGGTACCAAAAAAACATAATTGTTTCTTGATGTTCCAACTGTAACTAGTGTTTTAAATACACAATTAGGGTCTTGATTTAAAGCTGTCGCTACCTCCATTCCACTTATGGCTTGTGTACTTACATATGAATAACTATTATATTTTATTTTTTTCTGCTCTAAAATTCTCATCACATTTGTTTTTTCTTCCATAATAAATCCTCCATTTGCTATATATTATCAAATCTGTGAGATTTTATCAAGAGCAAAAAAGGCAGTTTTGTGGGATTCAGTGAAACGAAACTTAGAGCAGGTGATCAATGGGGGTTGTCAATGGGGACGGTTATTTTTGACAACTTTAAAGCCACATTCAAAATGTATGCCTAAAGTTGTCAAATAGAACCGTC
>ERZ1673702.190-NODE-190-length-101380-cov-15.092287_pt1 | contig 101380 bp, 90 predicted proteins | sample MGYA00580232_ERZ1673702 | MGnify/ENA primary metagenome ERZ1673702 (study PRJEB41218, sample SAMN15661792) | gut metagenome | host: Homo sapiens | place: Canada: London | collected 2015-08-20/2019-03-30 | study: EMG produced TPA metagenomics assembly of... | reverse complement strand
TCAAGAAGAACCGTCCCCATTGACAACCAAGAAGAACCTTCACATTGACAACCCCCAACCCTCCTGATTGACAAAAAAACAGAGCAGTGAAAACTGCTCTGAACTAAATTGAATTATTTTTATTGCTTATCTTCACCAAGTGCTGTTTTTACATTTTTTAATTCAGCAACATAAGTTTTATAAGCTGTTGCTGTTATAGATTTATCGCCATTTTCATAGTCTTTTATTTTCTTTTCTAAATCTACAAGCTCATATCTATTTGTAGCATTAGCACCATTATCTTGCATGTAAATTGGTGTATAGTCATATGAATCTATGGTGATATTTCCTTGGGAATGTTTTGTTATTTTCAAGTTTAATATGATAGAATCTTTTGTATACTTATCTTTTTGAGCTGATATGAAATTACCTAGAGAGTAAATTACAAAACCATCTTTTTTCGTACCATCACTTAATGTAACAATTCTTTTTTCCATAGGTTCTAATACATGAGGATGACTTCCTAATATTATATCTGCACCATTTTCAAAAAGATAATCAGCTAAATCTTTTTGCTCTGTATTAGGTTGTAATTTGTATTCAATTCCCCAATGCATACTTACACAAATAACATCTGGATTTTGGGCTTTTGCAGATTCCAATTGTTTTTTTATTAAATCTTTGTTAATTAAATTAATACAATATTCTTTTCCTTTAGGAATTGAAATTCCATTTGTTCCATAAGTATAAGATAAAAATGCAATTTTTACACCGTTAACATCTTTAATAAGAATTTTGTTTTTATCTTCTTCTGATTTAAATGTTCCTGTATGACTGATTCCTAAATTATCTAATGTATCAATTGTATTAATTAAACCATTGTAGCCACTATCCATACTGTGATTGTTTGATGTAGTTAAAACATCTATTCCCAAATCTTGAATATCTTTTGCAAGTTGAGGTGGTGAATTGAATGTTGGATATCCACTATATGCTTTATTTCCTCCAGCAAATGTTGTTTCCAAGTTCCCAACAGCTATATCGGCATTTGATATATATGATTTTATTTGTGGGAAAAATGTTGAAAAATCATATGTTTTTGTTGATGCATTATAAGCATCTTTGTAATTAGGTCCGTGGCACATAATGTCACCAACTACGGCCATACTAATACTAGTGTCTTTTTGCTCTTCTTGTTGAGTTGAATTTTCAGATGATGGTTGATTAGAAGTTTTTGTTATTCCAAATTTATTAGGTGCGTGTGATATATTTGAAATTACTAGAACGATTAAAAATAAAAATAGTAATGCACAAAATATTTTTTTCATATTAAAGTTAGGTCTGTTACTTCTCATAATAAATCTCCTTTTTATAAATTTACAATTATAAAGTACCATAAAAAAAACATTTTTTCAATCAAAGTATCATAAAAAAATGAATAATGTAAAAAATATGTTTATAGACGTGAAAAAGTGTAATTCTTTATACATAAATTTTAAATTTACAAGGAGATTGTATGAACTATTTAAAAAAATATAAAAAGAAAGAAAGTAAAATAAAAGTTAGGTATATATTTGAAATTATTGTAGCTATTTTTATAATATATATAATCTGGGTAAACATAGATAGCAAAACTGAAAGTAACGTAACTGAACAAATTAATATAGAGGAAATAATTCAAAATACTAGTGAAAATGTGGTAGGAATATTAAAAAATGATATAAGTGGTAACACAATATGGGGAAGTGGTGTAGTAGTATCAAAAAAAGGATATATATTAACAAATGAGCATATAGTAGGGGGAAAAAATGAAAATTGTTATGTGTATGTAGATAATAATAAAAAAATTAAAGCAAAGGTTATATGGTCCGATAATCAAATAGATTTGGCAATATTAAAAGTAAAACATGAATTTGAAAAATGTGAAGTTTTAGGAAATAGCCAAAATTTAAGATTGGGACAAAAAGTATATTCAATAGGTAATCCAGTGTCAATTAGTTTTAGTAGGAGCGTAACAGAAGGAATAATAGGAGGATTAAATAGAAGTTTAGAATTTGAAGAAAATGGGCAGAAAATGTATTTAAATAATTTAATTCAAACAGATGCAACAATAAATTCTGGAAGTAGTGGAGGGGCTCTTATAGATATAAATGGAAACTTAATAGGTATAAATACAATAAAAATTTCATCTGTAGAATCAATGAACTTTGCTGTACCGATAGATATAGTCATACCAATATTAAAGATATTAGAAAAGGAAAACAAAATAGAAGAAGTACAACTGGGAATATGGGGATATGATAAGTATTCTATAGCAGAAATAGATAGTAACGCAAATTTAAAAGAAGGAATTTATGTTACAAATGTTGAACAAAATAGTATATCAGAGCTAGCTGGCATAAAATCTGGTGACATTATTTTAAGTATTGAAGAGGAAAAAGTTGGAACATTAATGGACTTTAAAGTAAAAATATATGAAAAAATGTACAAAAAAAGTATTATATTAAAAATAAAAAGAGCACAAAAAGAATATTTAATTGAAGTAAAATTTTAAAAAAATTAGATATTACAAAGATAAAATATATAAACAATAGTAAAAGCTAAAAATATATAACTAATTATAAAGTATAAAATTCAACAAATTACAATAAAAAATGACACAAAAACAAAAAAATAAAAAAAATGTAAAAAAATACTTGAAAATTATATTTTTTAATAATATAATTCTTGTAGCAAAAGATAAAATTAAGGAGAGATTTATATGGAGTTATTTAGAAATATATTTTTTAATACAGATAAGGTAATAGAAAACACAGATGTTAAGGTAACATACGCAGGAAAATTATTCCAAAGTGGTTCAGAAGATGTTACAGTACATTATGGATTCGGAGAAAATTGGGAAAATGCACAAGATATTCAAATGCAAAAATCAGAGCTTGGATTCCAAGCTGATATTCATGTTCAACCAAATACAAAGCTAAATTTCTGTTTTAAAAATGCAAAAGGAGAATGGGATAATAACAATGGTTCAAATTATGCATTTAAAATAGAAAAAAATGAATGTGATCAAAATGAAAATATAGAAAACGTAACTACTACAGACAAACAAGAAAATGTAACAAGTTTGTGCAATGTTACTCCAACATGGGGGGAGTTAATTAAAAAAACATTTAATAATTTTGTAAACTGTATATCAAAATTATTTTCAACAAATAAACAAGGTGTAAAAAATGATAATAATTAATATAATTAAAAACGGATGAGCGAAAATAGCTTATCCGTTTTTTGAATATAAAAGAAGGATATTATTGTTTTATTTTTTTATATAATGAATTATAATTTTTATGCAAAAAATAAAAGAAACATACTAAAAATTTGTATGTTTCTTTTGGCGGAAGATGAGGGATTTGAACCCTCGCGGCCCTTACGAACCCTAACAGTTTAGCAAACTGTCCCCTTCAACCACTTGGGTAATCCTCCGTTACTGAACTTTGTTCATTATAATATACATTTTTTTAACAGTCAAGAAAAAATTTAATATTTTTGTAGATTTTTTTTTTGACTAATGTTATACTATGTTTGAGTTTAATAAAAAAGGGGGGAAAAGTATGGACGAAAATATGGAAAATAATACACAAAACTTAGAAAATCAACCAAATAATGGCTTAGCAATAGCTGGATTTGTAGTTGGTTTAGTATCAATATTCTTAAATTTTTATTGCATAACTGGTATTGTAGGGCTTATATTATCTATTTTGGGATTGAAAAAGTCAAAGGAAACTGGAAAATCAAAAAGTATAGCTATAGCAGGTATAGTTTGTAGTATAATAGGAATTATAGTTGGTATAATTGGTATAATTATAGCTGTTACAGCTGTTAATGCAATAAAAAATAATACACAAAACATAGTAAATGCTGTAAATACTTTAAATTCTTTATATTATTAATTTAAAATCCTAACAAATATTTGTTAGGATTTTTTTGAAAGTAAAAGACCTTGAATTAAATTCAAGGTCTTTTATTGCTACGTTGGCGGAGAGGGTGGGATTCGAACCCACGGTAGGCTATTAACCTACGCCAATTTTCAAGACTGGTGCCATAAACCAACTCGACCACCTCTCCGTGTGGAACAATTAATATATTAGCACAACACATATATAAATGTCAAGTAAAAAAATAAAAAAATATAGAAAAAAATAATTAAAGAAGTATTGACTTTTATAATATATTTTGATATTATAAAAACACTGTTGATGCGGGAATAGCTCAGTTGATAGAGCGCCGCCTTGCCAAGGCGGAGGTCGCGGGTTTGAGCCCCGTTTCCCGCTCCAAAAAATTTATTGCGAAAAAGTAATAAATTTTATTTTTTATAATATATATTTAATATATTAAATTTAATTAACATATAAATATTATAAACATATAATATTTTATATGGCGATATAGCCAAGTGGTAAGGCACGAGTCTGCAAAACTCTGATCCCCGGTTCGAATCCGGGTGTCGCCTCCAAAAAAAATAAAACGTTGATATATCAACGTTTTATTTTTTTATATTCAGAATAAGAATTTTGCATTACAATAACTCATAAGTTAACCTAAATATACATAACAACGAACAAAAGTTCTCAAACCCTTGAAAAATCAATAAAAAATTAAAAAAAATTTAAAAAAAGGGTTGCAATTTAAAAATCCTTGTATTACAATTTAATTGAAGTGGTAGAAAGTGGTAAAAAGTGGTATAAAAAGATAGTGAGGTGAGGCCAAGTGTTAATTGGAGAATACGAACATTCACTAGATGCAAAAGGTAGATTAATAATGCCAGCAAAATTACGAACAGATATGGGAGAAAAATTCATTATAACAAAAGGATTAGACGGATGTTTATTTGTATTTTCTCAAAACGAATGGTCTAATTTTGAAAGCAAATTAAAAGAGCTTCCACTTACTAATAAAAATGCAAGAGATTTTGTTAGGTTCTTTCTATCAGGAGCAACAGAATGTGAAATAGACAAACAAGGAAGATTTTTATTAGTTAATACATTAAGAGAATATGCTGAAATTACAAAAGAAGTAATAATAATAGGTGTCGGAACAAGACTAGAAATTTGGAACAAAGATAAATGGAAAAAATATAACAGCAATGAAAATATTTCTGCAGACACAATAGCTGAAAATATGACTATGCTTGGTATATAATCTTTTTTTAAAGTTTATATAAATTTACAGAAGATAAATTTGAAGAAACAAAAGATAAAAAAATTATATACAAAAGATAAAGCTTAGCAGATGTAACAAAAGATTTTAATTAACTAAAGAAAAATATAAGATATACAAAAGTAATATGTATATACAAATGTTAATTTTAAATACTAAAGAACAAAAATTAAGTAATTTAGGCACATAACAGGTTGGTATTTTTTACAATACCAACTGTTATGTTATTAATGAATATTAAATTAGAGGGTGAACATTTGGAATTTAAACATAAACCAGTATTATTAGAGGAATGTATTAATGGCTTAAATATAAAGCCAAATGGAATATATGTTGATGGAACCTTAGGTGGTGCAGGGCACAGCAAGGTAATTTTAGAGCATTTGTCAAATGAAGGAATGCTTATTGGAATTGACCGTGATGAAGAGGCTTTGAAAGCCGCCAAAGAAAAATTAAAAGATTATACAAATGTAAAATATATTCACGGAAATCACGATGATATTGCCAATATTTTACAGGAGCTAAATATAGATAAAGTTGATGGAATTTTATTAGATTTAGGTGTTTCTTCATATCAACTAGATGAAAAGGCACGTGGGTTCAGTTATATTGGAAATAATGAACTTGATATGAGAATGGATAAAACACAAAAACTAACAGCAAAAGATGTTGTAAATAATTATTCAGAAGAAGATTTGGCAAAAATTTTCTTTGAATATGGTGAAGAGCGATTCTCAAAAAATATTGCAAAAAATATTTGCATAGAGCGAGAAAAGAATACTATTGAAACAACAGCTGAGTTAGTTAAAATTATTGAAAATTCAATTCCAAAGTCAAAACAAAAAGATGGTCATCCAGCAAAAAGAACATTTCAAGCTATTAGAATAGAAGTAAATGACGAATTAAAACCTTTATATAATACAGTAATGAATTGTATAAAGTTACTAAAAGATAAAGGAAGATTGTGCATTATAACATTTCACTCATTAGAAGATAGAGCTGTAAAACAAGCATATGTTGATGCAGAGGGAAAATGTACATGTCCAAAAGAGCTACCATATTGTGTATGTAATTATACTTCATATGGTAAAATGATAAATAAAAAACCAATAATATCTACAAAAGAAGAACTTCAAGTAAATAGTAGAGCACAAAGTGCTAAACTAAGAATTTTTGAAAGAAGAGAGGTGAAAACTTATGGCAAATAGGGTGTATGGTTATCAAGGATATAATAAAGGATATCAATTTGAAACAAGCCCAAAAAAGTTACAACCAGAATATGAACCAAATGAACAAAATAATCCAACAAAAAAAGTAAAAACAAAAACTAAAATAAAAACCGAAAAAGCACCCAAAGTTACTACAGAATATCAAGTAAAAAAACATAAAGTTTCTAAAGAAGAAGTAAAAAGAAAAGCAACTTTTGTTGCATATATAATATTTGGTTTTGCTGTGTTATTTACCATAAGTTATAGAAATTCAATTATAAATGAAAAATTTAATGAAAAAGAAAGTTTAAAAGCACAATTAACAGATATTCAAAAAGTAAATGAACAACTAGAAGTTAGTGTTGAAAATGAATTAAATTTGACAAGTATTGAAAAACTAGCGAAAGAAAAATTAGGAATGAGTAAATTAAATAATGAACAAAAAATTTATATTAATTTACCTAAAAAAGAATATGTAGAAGTTAACACAAGTGATAATAAGCAAACAAATAGTACAAATATAATTCAAAAAGCTTGTGAGAGCGTAAAAGAATTTTTTAAATAATTGAAAAAATGCATTTAATTAAATTAAGTGCATTTTTTTTGCTCTTTTTAATATGATTTAATAAGTAATAAATTTATTGGAGGGGATATGAGAAATATTAAAAAAATGAAGAAAAAAATGAAAAAGAATGAAAAATTTAGATTAGTTCAAAAAGTAGGAACAATAACAAGGAAAAAAAGAATGAGAAATATGATATTTGTTGTTCTTATTATAATGTTTGGTTTAGCCTTTAGAATTGGTTGGATTCAATTTAAAATGGGAAATAAATTACAACATATGGCACATTTGCAACAAACATTGGAGCGTGAGTTTAATCCCAAAAGGGGAACTATTTATGATGCAACTGGCGAAAAAATTTTAGCTGTAAGTGCATCTGTTGAAAGTATTACAGTAAATCCTGTAAATATTTCAAGTGAAAAAAAGGAAAAGGTGGCACGAAAATTAAGTGAGCTATTTGAATTAGATTACGAAAAAGTTTTGAAAAAGGTTTCAAAAAGAAGCTCTATAGAAACAATTGCAAAAAAAGTAGATAAATCTAAAACAGATGAACTTCGAATATGGCTTGATGAAAATAATATAACTACTGGTGTAAATATAGATGTGGATACAAAAAGGTATTATCCATATAATAGTCTAGCAGCACAGATAATTGGTTTTTGTGGAAGTGATAATCAGGGGTTAATGGGAATTGAAGCCAAGTATGATTCAGAGCTAAAGGGACAAAATGGAAGTATTGTAAAGTTAACAGATGCAAAGGGCGGTAACTTAGATGATGAAGGAGAAGAATATGTTAAAGCAATAAATGGAAATGATTTAATTTTAAGTATTGATGCAACAATACAAGGAATTGCTGAAAAATACTTAGAAGAAGCTTGCATCGACAATGTGTGCACAGATGGTGGCAATATTGTTATAATGGATCCAAATAATGGTGATATTTTGGCTATGGCAGGTTATCCAACATACAATTTAAATGACCCATATGTGCCAATGGATAGCGAAGTTTCTGCAAACTGGGATAATTTATCTAAAGAAGAAAAAACAGCAGAACAACAAAAAATGTGGAGAAATAAGGCTATATCTGATGCATATGAGCCTGGTTCAACATTTAAGTTAATAACATCTTCAGCATCATTAGAAGAAAAAATAACTGATACAGATAATAGTGGAGAGTTTTGCTGTACTGGTAGTATTACAATTTCTGGAGTAACAATTAAATGCTGGAGATATTATAGACCACACGGTTCAGAGAGCCTAAGGCAAGCATTAATGAATTCTTGTAATCCGGTATTTATAGGTTTAGGTCAAAAATTAGGAGTGAAAACATATTATTCATATTTAAATAAATTTGGATTTTTAAGAAAAACTGGTATAGATTTACAAGGCGAAGGTGGAAGTATATTTTTGGCAGAGGAAAAAGTCGGTCCAGTAGAACTTGGAACAATTGCTTTTGGACAGAGATTTGAGGTAACACCAATACAGATGATAACTGCAGTTTCAAGTATAGCAAATGGTGGAACATATGTAGTTCCACGAGTTGTAAAAGGTATTGTAAATAGTCAAACTGGTGAAGTAAAAAACATAGAGCCACAAAAAAAGGAAACTGTAATTTCAAAAGAAACTTCAGAAAAGGTTTTAAGTATGATGCAAAGTGTTGTAGCTGAGGGAACAGGAAAAAATGCTCAAGTAAAGGGCTACTCAATAGGAGGAAAGACTGGAACTTCAGAAGATGGGGTAAATACAGGAAAATATGTAACATCATTTGTAGGAGTAGCGCCAATTTCCAATCCGAAACTTGTTATATTAATAACTTTATATAATCCAACTGGAGAAGGAGGACACCAAGGAGGTGGTGTAGCAGCACCAATAGCTTCACAAATTCTTGGAGAAGTATTACCATATTTAGAGGTGAAAAAAGATAATGAAACCGAAGAAGATGTAAAAAATAAAGTAGCAGTTCCAAACCTAGAAGGAATGACAATAGGAGAAGCAAAAAAAGTACTAAAAGATTTAAATTTGAATTTAGAATATAATGAGGAAAATACAGAAAATGAAGAAGAAAGAATAATAACAGAACAAGTGCCAGTAAGTGGAGTTGAAGTATTAGAAGAAAGCTCTATTATAGTAAAATAAATTTGTCAAAACATAAGCAAAAAAACTTAATTTTTCGTATACAAAAACAAAAATTAGTTATATAATATAGGCAAATTATAAATAGGAGGCTAAGTATGGAGTTAAAAAAGATTTTAGTTGGAATTGAAGGTATAAAAGCCAAAGGTTCTTTAGATATAAAAATATCAAATTTAGATAGTGACTCAAGAAAAATAAAAGAAAATGGACTTTTTGTTGCTATAAAAGGTTTTGATGTAGATGGAAATGATTATATAAAATCAGCTATTGAAAATGGTGCAGTAGCAGTTATGACAACACCTGATGTTGATAAAAAGTTATTAAGAGAAATTGCAGATAAAGTAACAATAATTGTTGTACCAGATACAAGATTAGGTTTAGCCTTAGCATCTTGCAATTTTTATGGAAATCCATCTAAAAAGTTTAAATTAGTTGGAATAACAGGTACAAAGGGAAAAACTACAACTTCATTTATGACAAAAGCAATTCTTGAAAAACAGGGTTATAAAGTTGGTTTAATAGGTACTATTGCCACTTATATTGGAGATAAAAAATTAGAAGATAGTGATAGAACTACTCCAGAAAGCAATAAATTACAAAAAATATTTTACAAGATGGCAAAAGAAGAATGTGATGTTGTTGTAATGGAAGTTTCTTCACAAAGTTTAAAATTAAATAGAGTTGCAGGATGTGATTTTGACATAGGTGTATTCACAAACTTTTCAGAAGACCATATAAGTCCAAAAGAGCATCCAGATATGCAAGATTACTTTAATTCAAAACTAAAATTATTAAAAATGTGTAAAGTTGGATTCACAAATGCAGATGATTTAATGGTTGCAAAAGTTCCAAAATTATTACCTGAATGTAATATAACAACATATGGAATTGATAATTATTGTAATTTGTTAGCAAAAGATATTACTATAACAAATTCTTATGTAGATTTTAAAGTAAAATTAGAAACAAGAAATGAAAGAGTAAAAGTATGCATACCTGGAAGATTCAGTGTTTATAATGCATTAGCTGCAATTAGTATTGCAAAAGAGCTAAATTGTAGTGCAGAAAATATTAAAGATGCTTTATTAGAAGTAAGAGTTCCAGGAAGAAGTGAGCTTGTAAACAATTCAAGAGATTTAACAATAATGATTGATTATGCTCATTCTCCAGAAAGCTTAGAAAATATATTAAGTGCTGTAAAATCTTATACAAGAGGAAGAGTTATAAGTGTATTTGGTTGTGGTGGAGATAGAGATTCTGGAAAAAGACCTATTATGGGTGAAATATCTGGAAGAATTGCTGATTATACAATAATAACATCAGATAATCCACGTACAGAAGATCCTCAAAAAATTGTTGACCAAATAGAAGAAGGAATTAAGAAAACAAAAGCAAATTATGAAGTAATTGTTGATAGAACACAAGCTATAGAAGCAGCAATAAAAATGGCAAATAAAAAAGATATAATAGTTTTAGCTGGAAAGGGTCACGAGCCATATCAAGAAATAAATGGTGTAAAACATCCCTTTGATGAAAGAATTATTGTAAATGAAATAATTGAAAAATTAGATTCAAAACAAAGTGATAAAAAGAAATCAAAAAAATAATAGAAGGTTTTAATAAAAATTGGAGATATAGTGTATAGCAAATATGCATCATATCCCCAATTTAACTTGCAACTTAAGAAAAAACTTCTAAAAAATTAAAACAAGAAGATAAGAAGAAAGGAATGAATGAAATGAATTTTCAACTGAAAGTATTATTACTATCATTTGTTGTTAGTGTAATATTAGGAGCAATTATTATACCAATATTAAGAAAATTAAAAGTAGGTCAAATTGAAAGAACAGATGGACCACAATCGCATTTACAAAAACAGGGAACTCCAACAATGGGAGGAATTATAATGGCATTAACAATGCTATTAATTTCTGGATTTTTATATTGGGAATATATGAAAACAGAACCAGATGTTGCAACAAGAATGATACCACTAGTGTTTGTAACATTAGGATTTGGATTAGTTGGTTTGGTTGATGACTTTAAAAAATTAGTTTTAAAAAATACGGAAGGTTTAAAACCAGCATATAAAATGATTGGTTTGTTGATAATAGCAGTAGCTTATACTTTATATTTAGTAAAATATTTAAATATAGGAACAGAAACTTATATACCAATTTTAAAAGAATATATAACATTACCAATTTGGTTATACATTCCATTTGCAATATTTGTTTTATTAGGTACAACAAATGCAGTTAACTTAACAGACGGAATTGATGGATTATCAACAAGTGTAACAACAATAATATTAACTTGCTTAGTATCAATTAGTATTATATTAGGAATAAAAGAAGTTACATTAGCAGGTACTGTTTTAATTGGTGCTTGTTTAGGATTTTTAATATTTAATCTTCATCCTGCTAAAGTATTTATGGGAGATACAGGGTCTTTAGCATTAGGTGGAGCTATTGCAGGTATAGCCTTATACTTAAAAATGCCATTATTATTGATAATAATAGCTTTAGTTCCAATAATTGAAACTGTTTCTGTAATGATGCAAGTAGCATATTATAAAAAAACAGGAAAAAGAATATTTAAAATGGCTCCAATACATCATCATTTCGAATTATGTGGATGGAAAGAAGGAAAAGTTGTTTCAGTATTTAGCATAATTACATTAATTTTGTGTATTATTGGAATAAGTGTTATATAAAATTTTTTAATAAGGAGATTACAAATGCAAAAGAAAACGAAAAAAATTTCAAAATTTGCTAATAATCAATTTGATTTTATATTATGTATTACAGTTATTTTATTATTATGTTTAGGTATTATAATGGTGCTTTCAGCAAGTGCTCCATCAGCACTTTCTATAACTGGAAATAGTTATACATACGTGAAAAAACAATTAATTTTTGCTATTGCAGGAATTTTTGTAATGTTTTTTTTATCTAAGGTTGATTATAGATTTTATAAAAAGTATTATTGGTACATATATTTTGCTTCTTGGCTAGTTCTACTATTAGTTGTAATTCCAGGTTTGGGATATTCTGTAAAAGGTGCAACAAGATGGATAAAAATAGGTGGATTGCAATTTCAACCATCAGAGCTTACAAAAATAGGTATGATTATATTTTATGCAGGATATTTAACTGACCATAAAGATGTGTTATACGATTTTAAAAAGGGATTTATAAAACCATTATTATTTTTAGTACCACCTATAGGAATTCTATTTTTTGTGCAAAACCATCTTAGTGTTTCTTTAGTAATATGCATAGTGGTTATTACAATAATGTTTATGGCAGGATGCAGATTAAAACATTTTGCTGTTGTTGGAGTAGTTGCAATATCGATTTTAATTGGAGTATTTGGACTATTACAAGTTTCTGGGTCTAATAGCTTTAGATTAGATAGAATTTCAACTTATTTTGATCCTTGGGCAGATGCTCAAGGTACAGGATATCAAACCGTACAAAGCTTGTATGCAATTGGGTCTGGAGGTATGTTTGGATTAGGACTAGGAAATAGTAAACAAAAGTACTTATATATACCAGAGCCACATAATGATTTCATATTTTCTATATTAGCTGAAGAGCTAGGATTTGTTGGCTGTATAATTGTTGTTGCACTGTTTATGATTTTCATATGGAGAGGAATCTTAATTGCAATGAGAACAACCGATATGTTTGGTTCACTAATTGCAGTTGGAATAACAACGCAGATTGCAGTTCAAGCAATAATTAATATTTCTGTTGTTACAGCAACAGTGCCAACAACAGGTATGTCACTTCCATTTTTCAGTTATGGTGGAACTGCATTATTGTTATTGCTTGCAAATGTAGGAATTTTATTAAATATATCAAGGTCAAATTCAAAAGTTTAAGAAGTAGAAAAGAGGGATTAAATTTATGAAAGTTATTATTTCAGCAGCTGGTACAGGAGGTCATATTAATCCAGGAATAGCAATTGCAAATAAAATAAAAGAAAAAGAGCCTAATTCAGAAATTGTTTTTTTTGGAACAACTAGAGAATTAGAAAATGATTTAGTACCAAGAGCCGGATATAAATTAAAAACAATTGAAGCATATGGAATTCAACCTAAAATTACACTAAAAAATATTAAGCAAATTATTACAACTATGAAAAGCACAAAAATAGTAAAAAAATTTATTGATGAATTTAAACCAGATATTGTAATAGGTACTGGAGGATATATTTGTGGGCCAGTATTTGCAGCAGCAAATGCAAAAAAAATTCCAACAGTGTTACACGAAAGTAATGCTTACCCTGGAAGAGCTGTAAGAATGTTTGCAAAAAAAGCAGATAGAATTTTTGTTGGATTTGAAGAAGCAAAAAATAAATTACCAGATTCAAGTAAAGTTATTTTTACAGGGACACCAACAAAAATAAAAAAACTAGATATATCAAGTGAAAATAAGAAAAAAATGTTAGCAGATTTAGGGTTAAATGATATTTTACCAACAATTTTAATTTTTGGTGGAAGTCAAGGAGCACAACGTATTAATGAAACAATTACAGATTTAATAATAAATAAGTATAATAAAAATTATCAATTAATATGGGCAACTGGACCAAAACAATTTGATATTGTAAAAGCAAAACTAAAAGAAAATAATTTAGATATTGAAAATATAGAAAATGCTAAAATTTTACCATATATTTATAATATGGAAGAGCTAATAAATATATGTGATTTAGTTGTATGTAGAAGTGGGGCAATGACAATAACTGAAATTGCTATAGTGCAAAAACCTGCAATATTTATTCCATTACCAAGTGTAGGCGCAAACAGACAAGAAGATAATGCACGAGTAATGGAAAAATTAGGTGCTGCTAAGGTTATATTAAATTCAGAAATTAATAAAGAAAAATTAAATTCATATATAAATGAAATGATAAAAGATAGAGCACAGTTAAGTCAAATGGGAAAATTAGCAGGCAAACAAGCAACACAAAATGTAGAAGAAAAAATATATGAAGAAATTAAAAAAATAATTTCAAAGTCTGAAAATGGCGTAAAAAGTTAAAATTACTATAATAAAAATCGTAGAAAATTAATTTTATTCTACGATTTTTATTATATAAATATTACAAAGTTTTTTGTTGTTAATAATTAGTTAAATATATGATATAAAAATTATTAAAAAGTATAAAAATATAAAAAAGCTATTTGAAATTTTTTATTCAAATAGCTTTTTTGCTCTAGTGTGATGATGAACCAATATCTTCTTGTAATGTGACGGTTACAACACTTCCTTCAGGTTTTTCTGTTCCGGCAATAGAGTCCTGGCTTACAACTTTTCCAGTTCCTATTGTATTTATATTTAAGTTTTTGGCCTGTAATGCAGATTTCGCCGCACTATATGTCATTCCTTTTAAATCAGGTACAGTTGTTTTTGATTTATTAGATACAGTTTCATCAGAATATAATTTTATTATTGCACCTTCTGATAAAGATGTTCCCTGTTTTGGTATTTGTTCTGTAATAATTGAACTTGCACTACATGTAAATGAACATTTAAAGCCCTGTTCTTCAAGTATTCTTTTGGCTTCAGAAGCAGTTTTATTTCTAACATCATGTAAAGTAACCTTTTTTGCAGTGTTTGATGTAGTTGTGTTTGCTGTTGTATTTCCAGTTCCATCTTTTGATGGAATTCCTAAGTATGGTAATACTTCAGATAAAATTTGTGATACAACAGGAGCAGCAATGTGCCCACCGAAGTGGTCTTTTCCTTGAGGTTTATATAATGTTAATAACACAACTAATTGTGGGTCATCTGCAGGTGCAACTCCAACAAATGATGATACATAACCTGATGATGAACCTTCTGTTGCTTCAGATGTACCAGTTTTTCCAGCTACAGAATAACCAGTTACTTGACCATATTTTCCACCACCATCTGTAACAACAGATTCCATCATACTTAACATTTTTTTAGAAGTTTCTGCTGAAATTACCTGTCTAACTTCTTTTGTGTCTAGATTTGTAACAGCACCTGTATCAGTATTTGTAACACTTTTTACTATACGAGGTTGCATTAATACACCATCATTTGCTATTGAAGATACAGCTGTAATCATTTGAAGTGGAGTTATTGTAAATCTTTGACCAAATGAAATTGTTGCAAGTTCAACAGGACCAACAGAATCTTTATCGTGGAAAATACCTGTTGCTTCTCCAGATGTTGCTATTCCTGTTTTTGTGAATAGTCCGAAAGATTTAAAATATTTATATAAAGTATCTACACCAATTTTTTGTCCAAGTTGTATGAATGCTGGATTACATGAATTTTCTAATGCTTGACGTAATGATTGATATCCATGTCCTGCCTCATTAGCACAACGTATTTTTCTATCTGCAACTTCCTGTGAGCCAGAACAAAAGAAAATTCCGGGTGTATCTGTTGAAACAATATTTTCTTCCAATGCTGCAGAAGCGACAACAACTTTAAAAACAGAACCAGGTTCATATGTATTTGAAACAGCTGTGTTTCTCCACATTTTTTGTAATGCTTCACTTTGGGCTGTTTTTGATAATGAATCCCATGTACTTGAAAGTGAAGAATTTGGTTCAAATGGAGTATTTAAATTATAATTTGGGTATGTTGCCATTGCTAATATATCTCCAGTATTTGGGTCCATAATAATTATATTTCCACCATCAGCACATTTATTTGTAACACATGCCTGCTCTAAGTATTTTTCGGCTATTGTTTGTATATTAATATCTATAGTTAAGTTTAAATTACTTCCATTTTCTGCTGCATAATATTGAGCATCTTCATTTGATATTAAATCTTGAGAAGCATCTTGAGTAGTCGTAATTTTTCCAGCAGTTCCAGCTAATGTTGAATCCCAATAATATTCAAGACCTGTTAAACCTTGATTATCGTTTCCACAAAAACCAATTAAGTTTGAGGCTAAATTAGAATATGGATAATATCTTTTTGTGTCTTCATCTATATTTATACCAGAAGATATTTTATTTTCCTTCATCCAATTTTCAAGCTCTGTAACTTTATCTTTTTCAACTTTAGATACTATTGTTTCAACTGAATTAGTACTAGAAACTTTGTTTAATGTTTCCTGATAATCTAATTCAAATAATGTTGAAAGCTCTTTTGCCACTTTTTCGCGTAAAGCTTGTGTATCCTCATCAGCTTTTTTCTTTAATTTATCAGGATTTACAGTAATTGTATCAACATCTGCACTTATTGCAAGTGCTGTTCCTGTAGAATCATATATAGCACCTCGTTTTGCACTAATTATTCTACTTGTAGATTGCTGTTTAGTTGCCATTTCTTTTAAGTAAGAACCTTTTATAAATTGCAAATATCCTATACGAAATAACAATAAAAAGAAAACTATAAAAATTATTATCATTAATACAAAAAGTCGTTTTGATTTCGATGTTTTTACTTTTGTATTAGAATTATTATATTTATTTTTTACATTATTTTTTGAACTTTTGTTATTCAAATTATCACCATCTTCTTTTGAATTTTTATTGACTTTTATTGTATATTAAGAGGTAATAAAAATCAAGACAAAATAGAAGAAAATTGCCTTTTTATGTGAATGGATTTTTGGGGAGAAAATATCAGTAATTAAATCAGTAAATATATTGATAGAAAAAATTTTTGAAAAAAATAATGTAGAGACTTGCAAGTTTACATAAATAGTGATATAATATAGTTATCGAAGGCAAGTCCTATTTTTTATGTCCTCGATATACATTATTTTATCCATTTTATTTTTAGCCTATATGGCAAGAGGAGTTTTTATTATGATGACTATTGAAAAGAACATCAACAAGACCGAAGAAACCTTTAACGCATTGAAAAAGTGCATTAAGGATGTCAACAGAGAGGAAATCCTCAATTTGCGGATTCCGGGTCATTCGGTATTCACAATTAACGTACCGTACGTTATTGTGGGATCCACATTTGATTATAACACTGAGTTGGAATATGTGGTTGCTGTTCGAAAGGAAATCGTTAAGATTGTTAATGAATGGAAACAGAACATGGTGGATTATACACCCACGAGATATCCCACATATTATTCTGAGAGTGCTCAGAGGGAAGCTGGTATTGGAGGAATTGGAATCTCACGCTTTAACTGGAATGGGGAGAAGTACTTTGGGCGTAGTAATGGCAGATTCGCCTTTACTATTGGGTCGATTCAGTATGAATTTGACTTCAATTTATTAGGAGAACGACTCCGGGAATTTGAAGAATTTCTGGAGAGTGAAGGCTACAAAAGTGGTCTTCGCCCCAACACTGACTGCGGCTGGACGTATTTTCCGGTAGAATGGGTTGATTCGAACAGTGCAAGTTGGATTTTCAATGGAATAAAGCGGCCGTATTAATCTATAACACATAATCTTTTTGTTGTCGTAGTCGAAGACCTGGTATGTACCGGGTCTTTTGTATTTTATTAAGTACATATTTTCCAATTTTCCTATTGACACAATTAAAAAAATTTGCTATTATAATAAAAATTTTTATTCAAAAAATTTAATTCTAAAAAAATTCCAAAGGAGATATTTATGTTATCAATAGTTAAAAGTATGACCCTTCATGGTTTAGAAGGTTTTATTGTCGACGTTCAAGTTGATGTTGCTGGAGGTCTACCTTGTTGGGAAATTGTAGGCTTACCAGATGTTAGTATAAGAGAGGCGAAAGAGCGAGTTCGAACAGCTATAAAAAATTCTGGGTACGAATTTCCAAGTAGAAGAATTGTAATTAATTTAGCGCCAGCTACAATAAAAAAAGTGGGCTCTGCATTTGATTTACCAATTGCAATTGCTATTTTATTTGCAACAGAAAATATTAATGAATTTGATTTGGAAAATGTTGCTTTTGTAGGAGAGCTTTCTTTAGATGGAAATGTTCATAGTATTACCGGTATATTACCAATGTGTATTGAAGCGAAAAAATTAGGCATAAAAGAAATAGTTGTTCCAAAAGAAAATGCAAAAGAGGCTAGCATTGTTGATGGAATTAATGTTATACCAGTAAGCTCATTAAATCAAGTTGTTGCATATTTAAATAAGTCTATAAAAATTAATCCAGAAAAATTCAATTCTAATGAATTAATTAATTCGAATCAAGTTTATAATCTAGATTTTTCCGAAGTAAAAGGTCAAAAAAATATTAAAAGAGCAATAGAAGTTGCTGCAAGTGGTGGTCATAATTGTATGCTAATTGGATCTCCAGGGTCTGGTAAAACAATGATGGCAAGGAGAATTCCAACAATTTTACCAAAACTAAGTTTTGAAGAGGCTTTAGAAGTAACAAAAATTCACAGTGTTGCAGGAAACATAAGTGAAAACAGCCCACTAATAATAAATAGACCATTTAAATTTCCACATCATACAATATCCAAAACATCTCTAGTAGGAGGTGGTGCCATTCCAAAGCCAGGAGAAATAAGTTTGGCACATTATGGTGTTTTATTTTTAGATGAACTTCCAGAATTTGAAAAATCAACATTAGAGGTACTTCGAGGTCCTCTTGAAGATGGAAAGATTACTATCAGCAGAGTTAACGCAACATTAACATATCCATCGAAATTTATGCTCGTAGCCAGTATGAATCCGTGTCCTTGTGGATATTATGGTTCAGACAAAGAATGCAGTTGTTCAAATCAAGCAATAAATAAATATCTAGGAAAAATAAGTGGACCACTATTAGATAGAATAGATATTCAGGTAGAGGTAAGTAGTGTAAAATATAAAAATCTTAATTCAAACACACAAGAAGAGACATCAGAGCAAATACGAAAAAGAGTAGAAGAAACAAGAAGAATTCAACTTGAAAGATATAAAGAATGCGGAATTTATTCGAACTCAGAGCTAACTCCAAAACTAATAGAAAAATACTGCAAATTAGATGAAAAAAGTAAAATAATACTAGAAAAAGCATTCAACAAATTAGGTTTAAGTGCAAGAGCATATGCACGAATATTAAAAGTAGCACGAACAATTGCAGATATGGACAAAAGTGAAAATATACAATCAAACCATTTATTAGAAGCTATTCAATACAGAAGCTTAGATAAAAAATACAGCAGATAAATTGCTATAATTTAAAAATAAAGTATTAGGAAAGAGGAGAGCAAAAATGTTGATTAATAAAAAAATATATGAAATATATCCAAGTAATCCAACCTATCCAGATATGTTAAGAAAAATACCATCTAGTCCAAAAAAATTATATGTCATAGGGAACATAGGTTTATTCAAAGAAAAGTCAATTTCAATTGTTGGCTCAAGAAATAGTTCTGAATATGGCAGGAAAATAACAAAAAGTATTACAAAAGAATTAGTGGAAAGTGGTATTGTTATAGTAAGTGGTATGGCAAATGGAATTGATTCAGTGGCACATAAAACTTGTTTAGAACATGGAGGTAAAACAATTGCAGTACTAGGAAGTGGATTTAAACATATTTTTCCAAAAGAAAATGAAGAGCTATTTCATCAAATAATTAAAAATGATGGGTTGGTAATATCAGAATACCCAATTGATACACCTGTTCAAATGAAAAATTTTCCAAAAAGAAATAGAATAATAAGTGGATTATCTATGGGACTATTAGTAATTGAAGCAGCATATAGAAGTGGTACAAGTATAACAGCAAAATATGCTAAAATACAGGAAAGAAAAGTGCTCTGCATTCCAAATAGTATTGGAAACAAAAATAGTTATGGAACAATAAATTTAATTCAAAATGGGGCAATAATGGTTAAAAATGCACAAGATATTTTAAAAGTGCTTGGAATAGAATATGATAAACAAAAAAGTATAGTAAAATTTAAACAATTAGAATTATTAGATAATGAAAGCAAATTAATATTTGACTGTATAAATAAAAATGAAGAAATAGATGCAGAAGGAATTTCTATGAAAACAGGGATAAATATAAGCAAAGTAAATGAATTGGTAACCATTTTAGAAATTGATGAAGTAATAAAGTCTGTTGGATTTAATAAATTTAAAATATGTGAGGAGTATTATGAATAAAACCGAATTTGGAAAAATTGGTGAAAGCATTACATGTAAATATTTATGCCAAAATCATTATAAAATAATTGATAAAAACTATTATTATAAGGGAGGGGAAATAGATATAATAGCATACGATGAGGACAAAAATGAAATTGTTTTTATAGAAGTAAAAACAAGAGCAAATGGAAATTATGGATTACCATCAGAGGCTGTAGATAAAAGAAAAATTTCTAATATAACTAAAGGAATAAGAAAATATATACGCATAAAAAATTTGGAAAATAAGTTTATAAGGCTTGATTTAATAGAGCTTTTTTATAAGAATAAAAAATTTTACATAAATCATATAAAACAAATAATTTAGTATTGTAAAAGATAATTTTTTATTATATAATAAAAGAGTATAAAAGGTGGGATTATGGAAAATTTATATAACAAAACAAAATTTATATTAAAAAAATACAATATTTCAGCAAATAAAAGCTTAGGACAGAACTTTTTAATAAATGACTCTGTTGTAGACAAAATAGTAGAATCTGCGGAAATAACTAAAGAAGATTTAGTAATAGAAATAGGTCCTGGACTTGGAAACCTAACAGAATTTTTACTTGAAAAGGCTGGGAAGGTAATAGCCATAGAGCTTGATGAAAGAATGCTTGAAATATTAAATGATAGATTTTCATTATATGACAATTTTGAAATTATAAATGAAGATGTATTAAAGGTAGATTTAAATAAATTAATAAAAACTAATAAAAATGAGCAAATAAAAAATGCAAAAATAGTTGCAAATTTGCCATATTATATAACAACACCAATTATAATGAAATTATTAGAAGAAAAATTAGACATACAAACAATTACAGTTATGGTTCAAAAAGAAGTAGCTGACAGACTAATAGCAACTCCAGGAGAAAAATTGTCTGGGGCAATTACATATAGTGTTTATTATTATGCTACATCTGAAAGTGTGACAATTGTAGAAAATAATTCATTTATACCAGAGCCTGAAGTTGATTCTGAAGTAATTAAATTGAAAATTAGAAAAGAGTATCCAGTAAAATTATTAGATGAACAACACTTCTTTAAAGTAATAAAAGCAAGTTTTACACAAAGAAGAAAAACTCTTATAAATGCTTTAGTAAATACAGGAATGCTAAAAAATAAGGAGCAGGCCAAAGAGCTATTTGACAATTTAAAAATGGATTATAATACTAGAGGTGAAACATTATCAATAGAACAATTTGCAGAAATTTCTAATTATATTGTAAAAAACAAAATTTAAATTTAGAAAGGAAATGCCTATGAATCAGATATTAGTTACAGATAGATTATATGTTACCAATAAACTGAAAAAGAAAAAGAAAATGTATAAAATACAGTTTGTATTATCAATATTTTTTGTATTTATTTTTTCTGGATGGTATATATATTCAGAAGTTCAAAAAAATGCATGTGAGGCGGTTTCTCAAGATATTTTAAATGATATTTCAACGGACGAAACTACAAGTGATAAGCCATTAGTAGTTGCATTAGACGATACAGAAGTGGTAGATGAAAATGGAAGGGTATTAGATGGAAAGTACACTGATGCAAATGGAAATACTTATACATATGAATCAATATTAAATATTCCAAGTTTAGGAATTGAATATCCTGTTCTTTCAGATACAAATGATGAACTTTTAAAAATATCAATTAACAAGTTTTGGGGAGGAAGCCCTAATTCAGTTGGTAATTATTGTATAGTTGGTCATAATTATAAAAGTGGAAAAATGTTCGGAAAGTTATCTCAAATGAAAAGTGGAGATATAATAAAATTGACGGATTTATCTGGAAATACATTACAATATAAAGTATATGATAGATATGTTGTATATCCAGAAGATGTAGCCTGCACAAGCCAAATTACTAATGGATTAAAAGAAGTTACTTTAATTACATGTACAAATGGAGGAAAACAAAGATTAATAATTAAGTGTAGAGAGGTATAAATAAAACAAAACAACGATTGTAAAAAATATCAAAACAGACATTAATAAAAGTATTTGGATTTATTATAAAGATATTAAAAAGAAAATAGGATTTTATTTAATAAAATCCTATTTTTCTTTTTTACGTTACATATTCTTTTGATTTTCATTAGCTATAATTATTTTTGCTATATCATAAATTAATTTTTGTGTATCCTTTGAACAACTAAGTAATAAATCACTAAATTCTTGTGAAAGGTAATTTGTAGATTCTATATTTGTTCCGTTTAAAATTACACCTTCTTTTATATCCAAAATGTTACATAGTTGGCTTAATCTTTTTAAATTTACATGAGAAGTTCCTCGTTCAATTCTGCTAATAAAAGCAACAGATACATCTATCTTTTCAGCAAGCTCTTCTTGCGTAATATTTTTTTCAAGTCTAGCCTTTCTAATTCTTGAACCAATTATTGAATAATCTAATGCCATAAAATCACCTCAGCAGTAAAATATAGTATTTAAATTTTAAAGTACAGAAATACTTAAGTTTAAATATACAATTAGGTTAAACAATAAAATGAAAAAAATACGTATTTTTATTGATAAATATAAGAAAAAGACAAATAAATTAATAGTGAAAATTTAACTAGATATTAAATAAACAAAATTTTATTTTATATTAAACTAATGAAAATATTCGTAACATATATAGAAAATATACAATATAATTTATAGTAATTATAATAAACAAAAAGATAAAAAATCCAGTAAGCTATATGTTACTGGATTTCTTATTTTAATTTTCTTGTGATGATTCTTGTTTTAATTGTTGGGCTCTTTTTTGTAAAATTCTTTCTTTTTTAGAAAGATCCCTTTTTAAAGTTCCTTTTTTTTCGGGGTCTGTTACAGCTTCTTTCATAGCACCTAAACTACTTAATGCTGATGTTGCATCAAATGGTATAAATACTTTGTTTGCATCTCCATCTGCAATTTCTTTTAATGCTTCTAAAGATTTTAATTGAACTAGTTTGTCATTAGGATTTGATTCCATAACTGCTCCATAAACCATTCTTATTTCTGCTGCTTTAGCGTCAGCTACTTGTTTTATTGCTTCTGCTTCACCGGCAGCTCTTCTTATAGCAGCTTCTTTATCAGCTTCAGCTTCTAATATAGCAGCTTCTTTTTTACCTTCGGCTAATGTAATTGCAGATTGTCTTTCACCTTCTGCTTGAAGGATTAAAGCTCTTTTATTTCTTTCTGCATTCATTTGTTTTTCCATTGCATCACGAATATCTGCAGGTGGTGTAATATCTTTAATTTCAACTCTATCTATTTTACATCCCCATTGGTCTGTAGCTTCGTCTAATATTGCTCTTAATTTATCGTTAATAGCATCACGAGAACTGAATGTTGCATCTAAGTCCATTTTTCCGACAATATCACGAATTGTTGTAATTGCAAGATATTCAATACCTTTTTTTAATGATTGAATTTCGTAAACAGCTCTTGCTGGGTCTGTAATTTTGTAGAAAACAACTGTATCAATTGTAATTGTAACATTATCTTTTGTGATAACTCCTTGAGGTGGAATGTCCATTGTTTGTTGTTTTAAACTAACTACTGATCTAACATGATCTAAAAAAGGAAATATAATTGTAAGACCAGCATCTGCTACTTTGTGAAATTTTCCTAATCTTTCGATAACATATACTTCTGATTGTTTAACAACTTTTATTGTTTTATATGCAATTATTAAAACTAATAAAAGTAAAATAATAAAAAATATAACCATATTTTTTCCTCCTTAATTTTTCTGTATTATTTGTTTAAACCACTGCTGATTCTTTTTCAGTTACTTTGTTTTTTTGTGCTGTTGATACTACAGCTTTTACTCCGTCTATTGCTGTTATAGTTACTAAAGTACCTTTAGGAATTACTTGAGAATCTTCTGTTTTGGCAGACCAAATTTCTGATTCTACTTTTATTTGTCCCTCTCCTGTTATTGGATTAATGTCTGAAATAACTATGCCTTCTTTTCCTATTATGGAATAAGCATTTGTATGTACATCTTCTATATCTTTTGTGAATTTTCTTACAAATGGTTTTGTACAAAATATTAGTAGTATTGATGATATGCAGAATAATGCAATTTGCACTGTTATGTTGTCTGTAAATAAACTGCATACTGATGTTAGTGCTGCACCAATTCCTACCCAAAATATAAGAAAATCAGTGGGGATAATCATTTCAAAAATCATGAATATGCCAGCTAGGATAATCCAAATTTGCCACATATAAATTACCTCCTTTTCTACCTAACAATTTAATTATACAATATTTTGGTGTAAAAATAAAGATTTTTGGAAAATATTATTGTATTTTGTTACTTTTTTAGAGTCGTTTTAAAAAATTAGCCCTTTGGTGTCACATTTATTGTGTTATTGTGTGTAAATATTACAAATCCAGGTTTACTTCCAGATGGCTTTTTTACATATTTTATCAATGTATAATCTACTGGAACGTTTGATGATTGTTTGGCTTTACTATAGTATGCTGCTATTTGAGCACATCTTATTATAACATCTATTGACGGAGTTTCGCCATGTGTTTGTAATATTGCATGACTTCCATGAATTTCTTTTGTATGAAACCAAATGTCTGTTGATTTTGCTAGTTTTGTTGTCAAATAATCATTTTGTATATTATTTTTTCCGACTAATAAGGTATAATTTTCTATTTTATATTCTATTGGTGTATATGTTTTATCCAATTTTTTATTTTTGGGTTTTTGTTTTGTTACTTTTGTATTAGATTTTAAGTGGGACCTTTCAAATAGTGGATTTTCTGATATTTCTGTATAAATTTCATCTATATCAGGAATTGTTTTGGCAGTATCTAATTCATAAATTATACTTTCTAAGTAGTCTAGTTCTGATTCTGTTTCCTTTTTTTGCTCTGCTATTACAAGTAAAGTGTTTTTTAATTTATTATATTTCTTAAAATAGTTTTTCGCATTATACGAAGGTGTTTTGTTTGGGTCTACAGGTATATCTATTAATTCATTATTATTGTAATAATTTGGAACTTTTACAATGTTTTCAGTGAATTCCTTGAATTGATACATATTTGCTGTTAGTAGTTCTCCATATAGTTTATATGTATCCATGTTTTTGCAATCTGCTTGTTTGCTATTAATGTTTAACAATTTTTTCTTTATTTTTGTTAATGTTGATAATACTAATTTTAATATATTATTTCTATATGATAAGAAAAGTGAATTGTTTTCTTTTTCTGTGTAGAAATCGTCAATAAAAAAGTTGGATTGTAATGTATCTTCATGCTTCTCTTGTGCAATTGTAAAATCTTTTTTGAATGGTTTTAAAGAAATATTTGTTTTTCCAATATTTTCAATTGTTTCAGAAATATATTTATATACAGTTTTTAAATTGCTTGTAGTTACAGCGTTATCTATATTACATTCTTCAATAATGCTTTGAATATATAATTTACTTATTCCGATAAAAATTTTTGAAATACCTGCGTCTAAGTTAGTTAGATTACTTGTTAGTTTATAAAATTCGTCAAAAGTTTTTATTGATTTAAAATCAATTTTAGTATTTTCTGGTGCTGAATATTCATGTGCAGGTAAAATATCTCTTGATGAATGTTCTTCAATAGATAAGTGCCTTAAACTGTCTATTATCATATTATTGTCATTTGTTAAAATTATGTTACTGTGTTTTCCCATAAGCTCTATTATTAATTTTTTATTGACTAAATCATTTAATTCATTAAAACATTCAAGCTCTATATATACAATTCTTTCAAATCCTATAGTATAAATTTTTTTTATTTTAGCTCCAATTAAATGCTTTCGTAAAAGCATACAAAATCCAGGAGCGTTCAAAGGATTGGGTTTTGCATGTGTTGTTAAATTTATTCTATAAGAGTCAGAAGAAATTGAAAAATTTAATGCATAATTAACCCCATGAGAATAAATACCTAAAATAACTTCATTTTTATTTGGTTCAAAAACCTTATTAATTTTTCCTCCAATTAAGCAGGTGTTTAATTCTGCTACAATATTACTTGTAACAATACCGTCAAATGCCATAATGTACATCCCTTTCAAAATTAATTTCCTAGATTATATTATATTTTTCTCAATTAGTAAATTAAATTTTGAGGATAGAAAATTATAATTTAAATTAAGCTTTTTGGTATTTCATTTTTTGGAAAAATGTGGAAATAAGTTATCTGTTAAACGATAACTTCAAGTTTTTTTATTGTCTTCATTTTAGTAAAAATAATAAAAAAAGTATAAAAATTTCTACTTCTGGAGAAAATATGTGAAAACATATTTACAAGGAGTGGAAATTTTTTGATGAAGAAATGTAAAATTTTAGATGTAGGCGGAGCTCTTTTAGATGGTGAACAATTAGAAACTTATTTACAAAAACTTGCTGCAGATCAAATTTTAAAATCTAAATCTGATAAAAGAACATACCCAATACCTAGATTAAAAGAAAATTTAAAATTTATATTAGATATATATAATATTTTGACAGAAGATTTAAAAAACAAAATACCAATCCATCCAGCAGGTGAATGGATTTTAGACAATTTTTATATAATTGAAAAAAATGCAAAAATTATAATTAGAGATTTATCTGTAAAAAAATATGTTAATTTTGTTGGAATTGCTAATGGCCAATATAAGGGGTTTGCAAGAGTATATGTACTTGCTAAAGAAATTGTTTCATATACAGATGGAAAAATTAATGGTGATAATTTAGAAAAGTTTTTATTAAGCTATCAAAATAAAAAAAATTTGAGTATGGAAGAGCTATGGAGTGTTAGCACTTTTTTGCAAATAGCCTTAATTGAAAAAATTAGATTAATTTGTGAAAAAATATATTTATCACAAATGCAAAAGCGTAAAGTTGAAAATATTGTTACTAGATTAGTTGAATTTAAAACTAGTCAGGAATTTAAGTTGCCATATAATTACAATTTAAAAATAGAGCAAAGTGTTGAATCAAAATATCCATTTATTGAATATATGTCATATAGATTAAAAAAATATGGCAAAAAAGCATATAGCTATGTTGAAATTTTAGAAGAGCAAGTTAATAAAATGGGAAGTACTATTTTGGATTGTATTAATAGAGAGCATTTTGATATTGCTACTAAAAAAATATCTATTGGTAATGCAATAACAAGTATAAATGTATTAAATAGACTAAGCTTTATAGAAATTTTTGATAATATAAATGGAGTTGAAGAAGTATTAAAATTAGATCCAGCTGGAATATATGATAATATGGATTATAAAACAAAGGAATATTATAGAAATAGCATTGAAAAAATATCTAAAAAAACAAAAATTTCAGAGCTATATATTGCACAAAAATGTGTTGATCTAGCAAATAAGTATTTTGAGGAAGATGGAAGTAATACTAAAAAATCACACGTTGGATTTTTTTTGATTTCAGATGGAAAATCAGAGCTATATTCGTGTTTATTAAATAAAAAGGTAAAAATTAAAAATAGAAAATCAAAGGCCAAATTATATATTGAAGGTGTTTCGATACTCAGTGTAATAATTTCGTGCATTATTGGTTGGTATATCAATGTAAAATTAAATAATTTTGCAATAGCAATAATTGCTTTTTTATTGTTAATTATTCCTATAAAAAGTATATTTGTAAAAATAATTCAATATATTTCTGGAAAAGTTGTAACACCGAAATTAATTCCTAAGTTAGATTTTTCATCAGGAATTCCTAATGAGTATGCGACAATGGTCGTTATTCCTACAATTGTTAAAAGCAAAGAAAAAGTAAAAGAAATTATGAAAAAATTAGAGGTATTTTTTATTGCAAACAAAAGCGAAAATATTTATTTTACTTTATTAGGAGATTGTAGTAGTTCAAAAAAAGAAAAAGAGGATTTTGATGATGAAATAATTAAGAGCGGAATTGAAGAATGCAATAAATTAAATGCAAAATATCCAGATGCAAATTTTCCTAAATTTAATTTTGTATATAGAAAAAGATTATGGAATAAATCTGAAAATTGCTATTTGGGCTGGGAAAGAAAAAGAGGTTTACTTACTCAGTTTAATGAATATATGCTTGGGAAAAGACCAAATTGTTTTGCAGAAAATACATTAGAAATGGTGAAAAATAGTGGAAAACAGTTACCAAAAATTAAATATATAATAACATTAGATTCAGATACGAACTTAGTTTTAAATACAGGTTTAGAGCTTGTTGGGGCAATGGCGCATATTTTAAATAGACCTATTTTAAATGAGGAAAAAACATTGGTTATTGATGGTTTTGGAATTATGCAACCACGAATTGGTATTGGTTTATTAGAAACAAGAAAAAGCATTTTTACAAAAATATTTTCAGGGCTTGGAGGTACAGATTCATACACAAATGCAATTTCTGACTTTTATTATGATAATTTTGGTGAAGGAATTTTTACTGGTAAAGGTATTTATGATTTAAAAGTTTTTTCAGAAGTTTTGGATGGAGAAATACCAGAAAATACAGTGTTAAGTCACGATTTATTAGAGGGGTGTTATGCTAGATGTGGTTTAGCATCTGATGTAGTTTTAATGGATGGTTATCCTACAACATATAATGCATATAAAACACGTTTACACAGATGGATAAGAGGGGATTATCAAATAATTTTATGGCTTATGAAAAAAAGGTTAAATATATTATCTAAATACAAAATATTAGATAATATTAACCGAAGCCTTTCTGAAGTTTGTGTTGTTATTTTATTATTTTTAAATTTAATCATTAAAAGCAAATGGATAACAACAATTGCAATTATTTCTGTGATAATACCATATATTTTAGATGCGATAAATAAAGTTTTATATAAGAAAAATGGACAATTTAATCAAAAAAAATACTCGAAAGAAATAAGCGAAATTTGGTCAATTATAATAAAAACTTTTATAGATATTTCTTTAATTCCAGATAAAGCATATTTATCACTTAGTGCAGGAATTAAGTCTTTATACAGAATGATTAAATCTAAAAAACATTTACTAGAATGGACTACAGCAGAGGAAGCAGAAAAATTATCTAAGTCGGGATTAATTGCTTATTATACTAATATGTTACCAAATGTAATATTAGGAGCTGGCTTAATGATAGGAGCAATAATAAATAGTAATCTAGTATACATTATGATAAGTGCATTATGGCTTATATCTCCAATTATTATGAACTATATTAGTAAACCAATTAAACAGAAGAAAAAATTTGATGAATTAGATAAACAAGAACAGGAATATATTATTGAAATTGGTAAAAAAACATGGCAATATTTTAAAGATAATTTAAATGAAAAAAGCAATTTTTTACCACCAGATAATTACCAAGAAAACAGAAAAGAAAAAGTTGTTTATAGAACATCACCAACTAATATTGGATTAGCATTATTGAGTGTTGTTGCAAGCTATGATTTAAAATATGAAACAAAAGAAAATACAATTAATTTGCTAGAAAAAATGATAAATTCAATTGTAAAATTACCAAAATGGAATGGACATTTATATAATTGGTATAATATAAAAACTTTGTTACCATTGATTCCAAGATATGTTTCTTCTGTGGATAGTGGAAATTTTGTTGGGTATTTATATGTATTAAAACAGTTTTTTGAAAATGAAACAGATAAAGATGAAAGAATAAATAATTTAATAAATATTATTGATAATTTAATTAATGAAACAAATTTTAAAGTTTTGTTTGATGAAAAAAATGGGCTATTTTCAATTGGATATAATGTAGAAGAAAATAAGCTTACTGATTCATATTATGATTTACTTGCATCTGAAGCAAGACAAGCAAGTTTAGTTGCAATTGCAAAAAAAGATATATCTGCGAAACATTGGAAAAATTTAAGTAGGACATTAACAATATTAAATAAATATAAGGGTCTTATATCGTGGTCTGGAACTGCATTTGAGTATTTAATGCCAACAGTAAATATAAAAAGATATCCAAATAGTTTATTAGATGAATCGTGTAAATTTATGATAATGAGTCAAATGGAATATGCAAAAAAATTAGGAATAACTTGGGGAATTTCAGAAGCTGCATTTAATTTAAAGGATTTAAATGGAAATTATCAATATAAAGCATTTGGAATACCGTGGCTTGGCTTAAAAAGAGGCTTGGCAGATGAAATGGTTGTGTCATCATATGGAACAATTTTGGCAATTAATGATGTACCAAAACAAGTTTTAAATAATATAAAAATTTTAGAGCAAAGTGGAATGTACAATAAATATGGTTTTTATGAATCTATTGATTATACTCCAAGTAGAGTTGAAAAAGGCAAAAAATATTCTATTGTAAAAACATATATGGCACATCATCAAGGTTTAATATTATTATCAATAGATAATTTGGTAAAGAATAATATTTTTCAAAATCGTTTTTTTGAAAATCCTGAAATTGAGGCAGTAGATATTTTACTTCAAGAAAGAATGCCAGATAATGTAATTATAACAAAAGAGAAGAAAGAAAAAGTTGAAAAAATAAAATATATTGATTATGATTATTATTCTGAAAGATGTTTTGATAAAAAGAATGAGGATATAAATGAATTTAATTTAATATCAAATAATGATTATTCTATTTTAATAGATAAAAACGGAAATGGTGTTAGTAGTTATAAAAATAAAATTGTTAACAGATATAAAAGAACAAGTGATAATAGCCAAGGAATTTATTTCTTTATTAAAAATATAAAGAATAAAAATATTTGGTCACCAGCTAATTTAAGTTATATAAATAAGTCAGAAAAGTATAATGTTTGTTTTTATCCAGATAAGGCAAAATTTTCTAGAAATGATGATAATATTAAAACAACAATGTCAGTAATTATTGCACCAGAAGAGCCTGTAGAAATACGAAGATTAGAGCTTAAAAATATTGGCAATGATGACAAAATATTAGAAATATCAAGTGTAATTGAACCTGTAATATCAGGGAAAAGCCAAGAATATGCACATAAAGCATTTAACAACTTATTTTTATCATTTGAACTAGAAGATGGAATAATAATTGCTAAAAGGAAAGCTAGAGATGAACACGACGTAGATTTATATTTGGCAATTAATTTATTTTCAGATAAATCAATTACTGGAGAAATGGAATTTGAATTAGATAGAAAGAATTTATGTGGAAGACAAAATTTTGACATACCAGAGCTTATAAAAGGATCAAAACCATTTTCTAAAACTATTGAAAATACAACTAATCCAATTATTGCTTTTAGAAATTCGATTGAACTAAAAGGTAATGAAGAGTGCGTAATGAGTTTAATTATAGGTGTTTCTGAAAATAAAGATGATGCTGTAAAAAATGTAAAAAAATATATGAATAATGAAAATATTGAAAGAGCATTTAATTTATCTAAAGCACAGATAGAAGCGAAAATTCAATATTTAGGAATACACGGAAAAGATGTAAATTTATATCAACGAATCTTATCACAGGTTTTATTAAAATGTGAAAATAAATTAGTAAAATTTAATGAAAATAAGTTATATCCAACAAATGAATTATGGAAGTTCGGAATATCAGGAGATAATCCAATAATACTTGTAAAAATAAAGGAAATATCAGAAATAGATATTGTTGAAACAGTTGTAAAAGCATATGAATTTTATAAAATTCAAAATATAAATATTGATTTAATAATTTTAAATGAAGAAAAAGAATCATATGAAAATTATATTCAGGAGGCAATAAATGAAGTAATATGGAATCATAATTTATCAAATTCTAATAATGGCAAGGTGTTTGTGTTAAATAATTTAAGTATTGATGATAAAGAATTTTTAAGTTTTAGAGCAGATTTAATTTTATCTGGAAATTATGGGAATATATCTAATCAACTTGATGAGTATAATTATGAATATAGTAAAGCACTAAAAAATATTAAATATCAAAGTAGAGATAACAAAAGTAAAAATGAAAAAGCTAATATATCAAATTATAAAATGAATTTAGAAGAATTGAAATTTTTTAATGAATATGGTGGATTTAGTAGTGATGGAAAAGAGTATATAATAAATGTTAATAAAAACAAGAAAACGCCATTAGTGTGGAGTCATATTATGGCAAATAAATCATTTGGTACAGTTGTAACAGAGGCAATGGGGGGTTATACTTGGTATAAAAATTCTAGATTAAATAGATTAACTGCTTGGAGCAATGACCCAGTTTTAGATACTCCATCTGAAGTTATATATTTACAAGATAAGGGAAAAAATATTAACTGGTCCGTTACATCAAGCCCTATGCCAGATGAAAATGAGTATTATATAAAATATGGATTAGGATATGCAAAATATATTCATTCAAGTGATGATATTTATCAAGAAATAGATACTTTTGTTCCAAAAGACGATAATGCAAAAGTAAATATAATTCATTTAAAAAACTTATTACCACAAAAAAGAAAATTAAAATTAACGTATTATATAAAATCTGTTTTAGATGAAGATGAGATAAAAAGTAATGGATTTATAAATTTAAAATTTGATACAAATAGTAATACAATAACTGCTAAAAATGTTATAAATCAAGACTTCCAATACTATATGTATATTTCATCTAGTGAAAAAATTAAATCATATACAGGAAGTAAAAAAGAGTTTTTTGGAGATGGCAATTTGTCAAATCCAGATGGAATAAAAATTGAAAAGTTTTCTGGTGTGAATTCAATAAATTGTAATGGAATAATTGCATTAAATATTGAACTTGAAATTGATGCATTGGGCTATAAAGATGTCTCATTAGTTATAGGAGCAGAGGAAAATGATATTAATTGTAAAGATATAGCTTATAAATATAGTAAAGTAGATAAGTGTACTCACGAATATAATGCAGTAATAAAATATTGGGAAGATTTGACAAATAAGTTGGTAGTAAAAACTCCGAATGATTCAATAAATATAATGCTTAATGGATGGCTTTTATATCAAACTTTATGTAGTAGATTATATGGAAGAACAGGATTTTATCAATCTGGTGGAGCATATGGTTTTAGAGACCAATTACAAGACACAATGTGTTTAAAGTATGTGGATTCAGATATAACAAAAAATCAAATAATAAGAAATAGTTGTCATCAATTCATTGAAGGTGATGTATTACATTGGTGGCACGAAGAAACAGGAAGAGGAATAAGAACGAAATTTTCTGATGATTTAGTATGGCTTGCTTATGTGACTTATGATTATATAAAATTTACTAATGATTATGGAATTTTAGATATAGAAACGAATTATTTAATTGGTGAAGAACTTAAAGATGGTGAAAATGAAAGATATGATTTATTTAAAAAGTCTGATATAAAAGAGCCAATATATAACCATTGTATTAAAGCAATAAAAAAGGCGTGCGACTTTGGCGAAAATGGATTGCCTAAAATTGGATCTGGTGATTGGAACGATGGATTTAGTAATGTTGGTACAAAAGGAAAAGGTGAAAGTGTATGGCTTGGATTTTTCTTATATGATGTTCTAATAAAATTTTCCGAAATATGCGAATATAAAAATGATGAAGAAACAAAAAAATATTTTATAGAAACAGCAAATGAATTAAAGAAAAATTTAAATGCTAATGCTTGGGATGGTAGATGGTATAAAAGAGCTTTTTGTGATGATGGAACAGTTTTAGGAACAATTCATAACCAAGAATGTAAAATTGATAGTATTGCTCAAAGTTGGTCTATAATTTCAAATGCAGGAGATGAAGATAAAAAATATACTGCAATTGAGAGTTTAGAAAATCATTTAGTTGATAAAAATAATGGAATTATTAAATTATTAGACCCACCTTTTGAAAATGGAAATTTGAATCCAGGATATATAAAATCATATTTACCAGGGACAAGAGAAAATGGTGGACAATATACACATGGTGCAATCTGGGCAATTATTGCTGAAACAATACTTGGCTTTGGAGATAAATCTGTTGAATTATATAAAATGATAAATCCAATTGAGCATACAAAAACAAAGGAACTAGCAAATAAGTATAAAGTAGAGCCATATGTAATATCTGCAGATATATATGGAGCAAATAATTTAGCAGGTTCGGGAGGATGGACTTGGTATACAGGTTCAAGTAGTTGGTATTATATTTGTGCAGTACAAAATATATTAGGTTTAAAAATTGAAAATGAAACTTTATCAATAAATCCGTGCATATCAAGTGAATGGCAGGAATATGAAATAAGATATAAATTTGGTGAAAGTATTTATAATATAAAAGTTCAAAATCCAAATAGAAAATGCACAGGTGTGGAAAAATTTTTATTAAATGGAGTTGAAATTACAGAAAAGAAAATACGAATTTTAGATAATGGAAAAGTAAATGAAATTCAAATAATAATGTAAAATTAATAAAAAAGTCCTTAAAAAACTTGTATTAACTTTTTTCTTATGATATAAATATTAGTAGTTAAGTTCTATAGTAAGGGGGGCTTTCATTGGAAAATAACATTGAAAACAGCAATGATGAAATAAAAGAAAGAATAATTAAAGAGAAGAGCCAAAAAACAGTTCTAGTAGTTGATGATGAAAAGCCAATTGTAGATATATTAGTGTACAATCTAAAAAAAGAAGGATACAACACATTAGAAGCAAATGATGGCGAAGAAGCAGTAAGATTAGTTATTGAAAAGAAACCAGATTTAGTATTACTAGATATAATGCTTCCAAAAATGGATGGATTAACAGTATGTAAAAGAATAAGACATAACTACAATATTCCAATAATAATGTTATCTGCCAAAGATGAAGAAATAGATAAAATTTTAGGATTAGAGCTTGGAGCAGATGATTATATTACAAAACCATTTAGTGTAAGAGAGCTAATTGCCAGAGTAAAGGCGAATTTAAGAAAAGGCGATAATGAATATGGTAAAAATCCAACAGATGAATTACAAGAAAAAAATCATATTCCAAATCAAATAATAGTGGGCGATTTATATTTAGATTTGGATAAATTTGAGGTAAAAGTAAGAGGAAAAGTAATTGATTTAACTTTAAGAGAATTTGAGGTTTTAAAATATTTAGCACAACAACCAGGTCAAGTTGTAACAAGAGAAACTTTGCTTGAAAAAGTTTGGGGATATGAATACTATGGTGATATTAGAACTGTAGATGTAACAGTAAGAAGAATAAGAGAAAAAATTGAATTAGATACATCTAGTCCAAAAATACTAATAACTAAAAGAAGTGTTGGTTATTATATCGCATCAAAATAATTTGTAAAAGAAAGAAGGTGGAAATAAAATGTTTTTATCAAAAATATATTTTCCACCTTTTATATTTAGTAATTAAGGTGGTAAATATATGAAAAATATTCAACTAAAAATAACTATAATTTTAATAATAATAAGTTCAATTCTATTATCAGGAGTTAGTTTAATAAATTTATATAATTTTAATAAAATAGTAAGTCAAAATAATTTTAGCGAAATAACACAAATAATTGGTAGCAGTAAAACAGTATTAGAAATTACTTGGGTGGTATCAATTATATTATTTTCGATTTTTGCAGTTGTTTTTGTTAATAAAATTTTAAAAATGGTTACAGATTCATTTTCAGATATTGTTGATAATTCTGGTAAATTCATGGACGAAAATGAAGAAGAAATTAAATATTTGGATGAGGGTAAAAAAAGTTCAGAAGATAAGTTTACAAAAACAATCAATACAATGACAGAGGAGCTAAAACAAAACTTAGATGTTGTTAATAAGCAAAAAAATCAAACAGAGGCAATTTTGTTACATATAAAGGATGGTATTATTTCAGTAGATTTAAAAGGAAATGTAACATATATTAATCCTGCTGCCATAAATTTTTTTAAGTTAACTATAGAAGATAATACATTTGAAAAGATATTTAATAAAATAGGACTAGATGTAAATTTAGAAAAAATAATATATTTAGATGATTTAACATCATCAGAGCAAAAAGTTTATATAAATGAAAAATATGTAAATATATTTTTTGCACCTGTAAAAAACTCAAAAAATATACCAAATGGAATAATAATATTACTTCAAGATATAACAGAGCATGTAAAGTTAGATAATATGAGAAAAGAATTTGTTGCAGATGTATCACATGAATTAAAAACACCAATAACATCAATAATTGGATATACTGAAACATTATTGGAAGGTGACTATGATAAAGAAACACAAGTGAAATTTTTAAATGTAATAGAGTCAGAATCAAAACGTATGGCAAAACTAGTTTCAGATTTGTTAACATTATCTAGATATGATAATAATAAAAATAAGATTGAAAAGGTAGAAATTAATTTAGGTGATTTAACAAAAAAATGCCTAGAAAAGTTGAAAGTAGAAATTGAAAAGAAAAATCATAAAATAGAATGTTTTGTAACAGCAGAAGTTCCACTTGTAAAGGCAGATAAATATGGTATTGAAAGAGTAATATTAAATATATTAACAAATGCTATAAAATATACTCCAGAAAATGGAAATATAAAAATATATGTAGGATTTGTATATAATGATGCATATATAAAAGTAATTGATAACGGAATAGGAATTCCAGAAAAAGATTTACCACGAGTATTTGAAAGATTTTATAGAGTAGAAAAAGCAAGAGCTAGAGAAATGGGAGGAACCGGTTTAGGTTTAGCAATTGCAAAAGAAATAATTGAGCAAAATAATGGTAGTATTAATATTAAAAGTATACAAGGAAAAGGTACAGAAGTAGTAATGAGAATTCCTGCAAAAAACAAAGAGGTTATTGAAAATAACTAAAATTTATACTATAATACTAATACTATAAAATAGGAGAAATACGAATGAATAAAATTTTAAGTAATATAGAAAGTTGGCTTTTAAGTATAGCAATTGCCTTTATATTTGTTTTTCTATTAAAAACATTTATAGGTATGCCAACAACTGTTAAGGGGTCATCAATGGTTCCAACTTTTTTTCAAAATGATAAATTGGTTATAAGTACTTGGAGTACTAATTTCAATACAATTCCAAATAGAGGAGATATAGTAACTTTTGAAGCACCAAGTATAGATTTTGTAAAAAATGCAAATTTAGACAATCCAATTGCAGTATATAAAAAAGAATCAAAAACAGCTTATGAAAAACTATTATACTATGGTTTAGGAATTTGCAAAAAAAGCTATATAAAAAGAGTAATTGGATTACCAGGTGAACATGTAAAAATACAAAATGGAAAAGTATATATAAATGACAAACAAATTGAAGAAAATTATTTAGATGAAAATACAAGTACAAATATGGCACTTGGGGGAGAATTTAATGACATAACAGTACCATATGGTTTTGTATATGTATTAGGTGACAATAGAGAAAACTCAGCAGACTCACGAAGATTTGGATGTATACCAATAAAAAAAATCCAGGGAAAAGTAGTTGTAAGATGGTGGCCATTAAAAAAAGCAGAAATTATATAATGGAGGATTGTTAAATTGCACTTTAAAAATATAATCGGAAATAACAAAAATAAAAAAGTATTATTAGAGTCAATAACGACAGGTAACATATTACATAGTTATATGTTTTATGGTACAGATGGAATAGGGAAAAAAATGATTGCATTAGAATTTGCCAAGATGATTTTATGTAACGATAATGATAATTCTCCTTGTGAAAAATGTAAATCATGTATAGAATTTAATTCAAATAATAATCCTGATTTTTTCTTTATAGAGCCTGATGGTAATTCTATAAAAATAGACCAAATTAGAAATATGCAAAAAACAATATTAGAAAAACCAATAATAAGTTCAAAAAAAGTATATATAATAAATGATGCTGATTTAATGACAAAAGAAGCACAAAATTGTTTATTAAAAACACTAGAAGAGCCTCAAGAATATGTAGTAATAATATTGATTGCTTCTAATGAAAATAATATATTAGCTACAGTAAAATCAAGATGTACAAAACTATTTTTTGAAAATATAAGTGATGATGATATCCAAAAGTACCTAAAGGAAAAAATTGGTGATGTACAATTTGAAAAAAGTATGATAAAATTATCCGAAGGAAGCATAGGAAGATGTATTCAAATTGCTCAAAAAAAAGACGTACTATATGAATTTGAAGATATAATAAAAAATATAGAAAATATGGACAAATTACAAATATTAAGCTGTAGTAAATATTTTTCGGATAATAAAGATGATATAAATTTAATTCTAAATTATATGTATATACTAATATTTGAAAATATAAAAAACACGAGTAAAAAAATAAATTATATAAATGCAATGGAAAAGGTTCAAAAAGCTAAAGAAAAATTATTAAGAAGTAATAATTTTGATATGACAATAGATAACATGCTAATCGAAATATGGAGGGAAATAAATGAAAAAAATTATAGGGGTTAGATTTAAAAAGCCTGGAAAAATTTATTTTTTTGACCCAGGAAATTTAGAAATAAATAAAAATGATAATGTAATAGTTGAAACAACAATGGGAGAAGAAATAGGAATTGTTGTTATTCCCAAAAGAGAAATAGAAGAAGAAAAGCTAACAACACCTTTAAAAAAAGTAATAAGAGTAGCTAACAAAAATGACCTAGATTCTTTAGAAAAATATAAGAAAAAGGAGCCAGAAGCTTTAAAAATATGTAAAGAAAAAATAAAAAAATACAAATTGGATATGAATTTAATTGATGTAGAATATAAATTTGATGGAAGTAAAATTTTATTCTATTTTACAGCTGATGGAAGAATAGATTTTAGAGAATTAGTAAAAGATTTAGCAAGTGTATTTAGAACAAGAATTGAACTTAGACAAATAGGTGTAAGAGATGAAGTAAAAAGAATAGGTGGCAACGGTGTATGTGGTAGAGAGCTATGTTGTTGCACATTTTTAAACAACTTTGAGACAGTTTCAATAAAAATGGCAAAAGAACAAAATATAGCATTGAATCCATCTAAAATTTCTGGAAATTGTGGAAGATTAATGTGTTGTTTAAAATATGAACAAGATGTTTACTCAGAAAAATTATCAAGATTACCAAAAGTAGGAGCAATAGTAAAAACTGAAGCAGGAGAAGGCACTGTAGAAGGTGTAGAGGTTTTAAAAGAAGTGCTAAAAGTTAAAATTAAAGACGGTGACGATTATACATATAAAAAATTTGATGCAAAAGATGTTAAAGTAATAAAAGAATCAAAAAACAATAATGTAATTGATGAAGAAGAAAAGGAAAATTTAAAAGAGCTACAGAAATTAGAAAAATTAGAAAAAATGGATCAAAAAAATAAAAGCAATGATGATGTAATTTAATAAATGCTTGAAAATAATATTGAAAGGTGGTGAACTAAATGGCTTATAAAATTACAGATAAATGCATATCATGTGGAGCTTGTGCTGCACAATGTCCTATGGATTGTATTGCACAAGGTGATGATAAATATATTATTGACCCAGAACAATGTATATCATGCGGAACATGCGCAGGAGTTTGCCCAGTTGGAGCACCTGAGGAGGAATAAAATAAATATAAATAATTAAATTTAGGTTAAAGATTACTTTATTAATCTTTAACTTTTTTTATATTTAAGAAAAGTACTTTTACTTTAATTTTCTTGACATAGACCCCTATAAAGGAATATACTTATTAGTATTAAGTTCAGGAGGTAATATTAGTTTGAAAATATCTTTTCATTTCTAATATGTTCTTTCAAGAAAGGAATGGTTTTATATGAACGATTTAATTGAAATAAGATGGCATGGTCGTGGTGGTCAAGGCGCCAAAACAGCATGCTTATTATTAGCTGATGCCGCATTTAATACCGGAAAATATATTCAAGGATTTCCTGAATATGGTCCAGAAAGAATGGGTGCACCAATAACAGCTTATAATCGTATAAGTAATTCTCCAATAACAATTCACAGCGCAATTTATGAACCTAATTATGTAGTAGTTGTTGATGATACATTATTAGATACTGTAGATGTTACTGCTGGATTAAAAGAAGATGGAGCTATTGTTATTAATACAACAAATGATGCAGAAACTTTAAAGAAAAAATTAAATGGATATAAAGGTGGAATATACACAATAGATGCTCGTTCTATATCAATAGATGCTCTCGGAAAATATTTTCCAAATACACCAATGCTTGCAGCTATAGTTAAAGTTAGTGGTGTAATTCCAGAAGACCAATTTTTAGCTGATATGGAAGGTTCATTTAAACATAAATTTGCTAAAAAACCAGAAGTAATTGATGGTAATGTGAAAGCATTAAAAAATACATTAGAAAAAGTAAATAAAATTCAATAATACATTTTATAAAGCAGTATAAATGATACTATATATAGTATCTAAACAACTACTTTTAAGACTACAAATTTGTTACAATTCACAACCACTATAAAATATCATAAAAGATAATATCTTGGGAACGATTTCTTTAAAACTGTGAATTATAACACAAATTCGGAAAGGAGAATTAAAATGTCAGAAAACATAAATAAAAATACTCCTGCTTGTAAATTAACAGAAGGTGGAAATATTTATACAGCAGGAAATGCCCGTGAATTTAAAACTGGTGATTGGCGTTCAATGAAACCAATATTTTTATCTGAAAAATGCAAACAATGTGGATTATGCTTCCCTGTTTGCCCAGATGATGCTATACCAGTTAATTCAGACGGAAAAAGAGCAGAATTTGATTATGACTATTGCAAAGGATGCGGAGTATGTGCAAAAGTATGTCCATTTGGAGCAATAGAAATGAAAGAGGAGGGTGAAGAATAATGGGTATTAGAGAGCGTTTAAGTGGTAATGAAGCTGTTGCCATTGCAATGAAACAAATAAATCCTGATGTTGTTGCAGCATTCCCTATAACACCATCAACAGAAATTCCTCAATACTTTTCAACATTCGTAAGTAATGGTGTTGTAGATACAGAATTTGTTGCTGTTGAAAGTGAACATAGTGCTATGACTGCATGTATAGGTGCAGAAGCAGCAGGTGCAAGAGCTATGACTGCAACATCTGCTAATGGTTTATCATTAATGTGGGAAATGATTTATATAGCATCAAGCTTACGTTTACCAATTGTTATGTCACTTGTAAACCGTGCTGTATCTGGACCTCTTAATATTCATAATGATCATTCAGATGCAATGGGTGTTAGAGATGCAGGTTGGATTATGTTGTTTAGTGAAAATAATCAAGAAGCATATGACAATATGGTAATGGCTCACAGAATCGCAGAGCATAAAGATGTTAGATTACCAATAATGATTTGCCAAGATGGATTTATAACATCACACTCAATTGAAAATATAGAATTAATAGAAGATGAAAAAGTAAAAGAATTTGTTGGAACATACAAACCAGAGCATTATTTATTAAATAAAAAAGAGCCAATGGCTATTGGACCTCTTGATTTACAAGCATATTTATTTGAACATAAATATCAACAAGCAGAAGGAATGAGAAATGCAAAAAAAGTTATTGCAGAAGTTTCTGCTGAATTTGAAAAAATGACTGGTAGAAAATACTCATTTTTCGAAGAATATAAAATGGAAGATGCTGAATATGTTGTTGTATGTATGAACTCAACAGCAGGAACAGCAAAATTTACAGTTGATAATTTACGTTCAAAAGGTATTAAAGCAGGATTACTAAAAATTCGTATGTTTAGACCATTCCCTGCTAGTGAAATTGCAGAAGCTCTTTCAAAAGAATCAATAAAATCAATTGCAGTTCTTGATAAATCAGACTCTGTAAACGGTGCTGGTGGTGCATTATTTGAAGATGTAACATCTGCAATGTATGTAAATAATAAACATGTATCAACAGTTAACTACATTTATGGAATTGGTGGTAGAGATACTACTGCTGATGATATAGAATCTGTATTTGAAGACTTGCAAAAGATTCAAAAAGATGAAAAAGTTGAAAATCCTTATAGATATTTAGGATTAAGAAAGGAGTAATTAAAAATGGCATATAACTTAAAAGAAGTAATTACTACAAAACCATCAAGATTCACAGCTGGACACAGAATGTGTGCTGGATGTGGAGCACCAGCAAGTGCTAGAATGGTTCTTCGTGCTTTAAAACCTGAAGATCATGCTGTAATATCATGTGCAACTGGTTGTATGGAAGTTTCAACTTTTATATATCCATACACAGCATGGACAGATTCATTTATTCACACAGCATTTGAATGTGCTGCTGCAAATGCTGCAGGAGCTGAAGCTGCTTATAAATCATTAAAAAGACAAGGAAAATTACCAGAAGATTTTACTACTAAATTTATTACATTTGGTGGAGATGGTGGAACATATGATATAGGTCTTCAAAGCTTATCAGGAGCAATGGAAAGAGGACATGATATGACATATGTTTGCTATGACAATGGAGCATATATGAACACAGGTATTCAACGTTCATCTGCAACACCAAAATTTGCAGATACAACAACAACACCTGCTGGAAAAGTAATTCCTGGAAAAATGCAATCAAGAAAAGATTTAACAAAAATAATGGTTGGTCATCACCTACCATATGTTGCTCAAACAGTTGCATTAAATAATTTTAAAGATTTATATGAAAAATCTGAAAAAGCAATTTATACAGAAGGACCAACATTTTTAAATATAATGGCACCTTGCCCACGTGGTTGGGGTTATGCAACAGAAGATTTAATGACAATAAATAAATTAGCTGTTGAAACATGTTATTGGCCTTTATATGAAGTGATTGATGGTAAATATGTAATAAACTATAAACCTAAAAATAAACTTCCAATAGAAGAATTTTTAAAACCTCAAAGAAGATTTAAGCATATGTTTAAACCTGGAAATGAATGGATGATAAAAGAATTCCAAGCAGAAGTTGATAAAAGATGGCAAGAGCTTCTTGACTTAGAAGAGTTAACAAATAGAATTAATGTAATTTAATTAACTTAATATGTTATTACCCTAATAAGAAGATAGTAAAGCAAAGTAAATAGGAGTACATTGTAAAAATACAATGAAAATTTTAATTTTTTTAAGAATTTATCTATAAAAGATAAATTCTTTTTTTAATTAGTTTATAATTATCTAGAATTGCAATAATATTATATAATTTATTATTTTTACCAAAAGACGCTTGACAAAGAATAAAAATACTAGTATACTAATATACTGAAACAGTATACTAGTATAGAAAGGAAGTAAGAGCCTATGAAGGGGGAGCAAATATTAAACGCAGCAAAAAAGTTATTTACAAATTATGGCTTTAAGAGAGTATCTATGGATGAAATAGCAAGTGAAGCAGGAGTAACCAAAAAAACTGTTTATACTTATTTTTCAAGTAAAGAAGAGCTTTTAAAATATTGCATAAAAGAAGAGCTACAAAATATGAGAAAAATAATTGAAAATGTAGAGTCTAAAAAATTAGATTTTATGGAAACAGTACATCAGGTAATATATAATTTGTTAAAATACAAAAAAAATTGTAAATTCTTAAAAATGCTATTTAAAGAATCAGAGATATTAAAAAATGAGCAACTAAAAGAAAATTTAAAAATAGTGGATAAAGAAATTCAAAATTATATAAGAAAACAATTAGAGCTTGCAATTCAAAATGATAAAATCGAAGTACAAAATATAGATATTACGACCTTTCTAATATACAAAATGTACATTGCACTAATGATAGACTGGAATGAAGATTATAAAAAATTAGATGAAAAAGAAATAGCAGATAATATATTGCATTTCTTAGTAAATGGTTTAAAAAGAAAGGAAGTTGAAAAAGATGCAGAATAAAAAATTTTTCAAAATTATTATTTTCATAGTAGTGTTATGTATTCCAATTATATATAGCTTCTTCTATTTAAAATCATATTGGGATCCATATGGAAATTTAACAGATATGAAAATAGCAATAGTAAATCTAGATAAAGGAGTAGACGGAACTAACCAAGGTAGTGAATTGGTAAAAGAATTAAAAGATAAAGATGTTATGGATATTTGCGAAGTTAGTCAAGATGAAGCAAATGAGGGATTACAAAATGCAGAATATTATGCAACAATAACAATACCAAGTAATTTTACAGAATGTTTAAATAGTGCAAAGGAGGAAGATAAAAAAGTTGCAACTATAACATATTCACCAAACCAACAAAGCAATTACTTAGCATCACAAATAATTAACAAAGTTGTAACAGCAACAGAAATGGAATTACAAAGTAAAGTTGGAAAAGAAGTTGTATCAACATTATCAGATACATTAGCAGAAGTTCCAGATAGCTTACAAGAAATTTCAGATGGAGCAGATAAAATATATGATGGGACATCTGATTTAAATAGTGGATTAAAAGATTTAAACAGTGGAATTGGATTATTAAATAGCAAATATACAGATTTTGACAATGGAGTAAAAAGTGCATATGCAGGAAGCTCAAGTTTAAATAATGGTGTATCACAGGTAAACGAAGGTGTTGCAAGTTTAGAAAGTGGAGCAACAACATTAGATGATGCAATAGCTCAAATTAATGCTGGAGTTGATAGCTTATCTTCAAATGGAGGAGAAAAAATATCTACTTTAACACAAGGTATAGATAATTTAAATAATGGTGCAGAACAAGTAAATGCAGGTGTTCAAAGTTATACACAAAATACTGATAATTTAGCTCAAAAAGTTCAAGCATATACAACTTTAGTAAATCAATTAGATGGCAACCAAAATCAATTATTACAATCTATAATAGATTATGATAATGCAATAAATGGAAATGGTGTTACAAATGAACAAATAAGCCAAATGGCACAAAGTGCAAAAGCAATAATAGCTGGAAAAGAAAAATATAAATTAGAAGATAACGGTAAAGCAATTGCTGCAGGTGCAAAGTCTTTATCAGCAAAAAGTGATGAAGTAAGAGCTGGAGCTCAATTACTTAAAAATGGAACAGAAACTTTAAAATCAAGTTCATCAGAAATTTCTGGATTAATGGCAAAAATTGGTACATTAAAAACAGGATTAACATCTGTTAAAAATGGAACAGAAACTTTAAAAAATGGTCTTTCAACATTAAAAGTTGGAGGTACTCAAGTTCAAAGTGGAGCACAATCACTTGAAACTGGATTAAAAACATTAAGCACAAGTTCAGAAACAGTTAAGGATTCTTTAAATAAATTAGATGAAGGAAGTACTTCCGCTGTAGAAGGTAGTCAAACTTTATTAGATGGTGTTGATACTTTCAAAACAGAAATTAATAATGGATTAAAAGAATCTAAAACAGAGCTAACTAAATTAAATGGATTAAATGATTTCGTATCAGATCCAGTAAAAATTGAAGAAGAGGATTATGGTGAAGTGAGTTCATATGGTATTGCATTTACACCATTATTCTTATCAATTGGATTATGGGTTGGAGCTTTAATGTGTTATGTTGTTTTATATTATGACCAAAGACATAGATTTGGAAAATTAGATTATAATGAAAAAAATAAAATTTTACAAAATTTAATGTATATTGGAATTGGATTAATAGATGGTGTAGTTACTGGATTAGTATTAAAATTTGGATTAGGTTTTGATGTAACAAATATGGGAGTATATTTATTAGAATGTGCCATAACTGGTGGTGTATTTATGACAATTATACAATTCTTAATTAGAAATTTGGGAGATATAGGAAAATTCTTAGCATTAATTATATTAGTACTTCAATTAGCTGCTGCAGGAGGAACATTCCCAGTAGAAACAATTGATAAAGGATTTAGATTCTTAAATCCATTACTACCAATGACATACACAATAAAAGTATTTAAAGAATGTTTAATTTCAACAAGCACAAACTTTATTGGAAAAAATACTTTAGTATTAATAGGATTTGCTGTAGTATTAGGAGTTATAACTCTTGGAGTTGAAATTATAAAAATGAAAAAAGAAAAAAAGAATGCAAAAAATGCATAATAAAGTAAACCACACATAAGTAATAAAGGCTTATGTGTGGTTTTGTGTTGACATAACAATAAAGATAGAGCTATAATAAAGTATCAATGCGAAGGGAGGTTGAAATAATGGGATGGCTAATTGCAATCCTAGTAATCCTTGCAATATGCGCAATTTTCAGGGGAACCTGGAGAGTAATTTTCAGGCCGATTATAGATTGGTTTGGAGATCTTCTTAAGCGTATGTTTATGCGAGGAGGTATGTCTGAGAAAGGCGCTCGGGCAGCAATTTCAGTTACTATTATAATTATAATTTTATTGATTGTATGGGGACTGTAAAAAAGAATCGTATCATGTGGTCAGAGCTATTGATACGATTCTTTTTTAGTTTATTTGAATATTTTCTACATATAAAAATTCCTCGTTAAACTCAAAGTTTAACGAGGCGAATTCTTTTATCATATTTTTCGATTAGATTCTTTCATGAATTGTTCTACGAATTACATCTAATTGTTGTTCTCTTGTTAATTTTATAAAGTTAACAGCATATCCAGAAACACGAATTGTAAGTTGAGGATAATTTTCTGGATGTTCCATAGCATCTTCTAATAATGCACGGTTGAATACATTTACATTAATATGATGTCCTGTTTGCATAAAGTAACCATCTAACATACTTACTAAATTATTTACTTGTGTTTGTGAATCATTTCCTAAAGTATTTGGTGTTATTGCAAATGTAAATGAAATACCATCTTCTGAATATTCGTATGGAAGTTTAGCTATTGTATTCATAACAGCTAATGCACCATTTGAATCTCTTCCATAAAGTGGGTTAGCACCAGGTCCAAAAGGAACTCCTGCACGACGTCCGTCTGGTGTATTTCCAGTAGCTTTACCATAAACTACATTTGATGTTATTGTTAAAACAGAAAGTGTTGGTTTTGCACCTCTGTATATGATGTGTTTTTCTAATTTTCTTTCAAATTCTTTAACAATATTTACAGCAATTGAATCAACTCTGTCATCATCATTTCCATATTTTGGATAATCACCTTCAACTGCATAATCTACAGCTAAACCATCTTCGTTTCTTATAACTTTTACTTTTGCATATTTTATAGCAGATAGTGAATCTGCAACAACTGAAAGTCCGGCGATACCACATGCCATTGTTCTTAAAATTTCTTTATCGTGTAAAGCCATTTCTAATGCTTCATATGAGTATTTATCATGCATGTAGTGGATTGCATTTAATGCTTTTATATAAATTTTAGCAACATATTCCATCATATCATCAAATTTTTCCATAACTTCATCATAGTCTAAGTATTCTGATGTTATTGGTCTGAATTTTGGACCTATTTGTTTTCCAGATATTTCATCTCTACCACCATTTATTGCATATAATAAAGTTTTGGCTAAGTTAGCTCTTGCACCAAAGAATTGCATTTGTTTACCAATTTTCATTGCAGATACGCAACAAGCAATACCATAATCATCGCCAAGAGTAACTCTCATTAAATCATCATTTTCATATTGGATAGCTGATGTATCAATTGAAATTTTTGCACAAAAATCTTTAAATCCTTGTGGTAGGTTTTTAGACCAAAGAACTGTTAAGTTTGGCTCTGGAGCAGGTCCTAATGTTCTTAATGTGTGTAAAACTCTGAAAGAATTTTTTGTAACTAATGTTCTTCCATCAACACCCATACCACCAATACTTTCTGTAACCCAAACTGGGTCTCCACTAAATAATTCGTTATATTCAGGAGCACGTAAGAATCTAACAAGTCTTAATTTCATAACAAAATGATCCATTAATTCTTGAGCTTCTTCTTCTGTTATAACTCCATTTTCTAAATCTTTTTCAATATATATATCTAAGAAAGTAGATGTTCTTCCTAAGCTCATTGCAGCACCGTTTTGGTCTTTAACAGCTCCTAAGTACCCAAAATATAACCATTGAATAGCTTCTTTAGCATTTGATGCTGGTTTTGAAATATCAAATCCATATTTTTCTGCCATTTTCTTTAAATCTTCTAATGCAGCAATTTGATCATGCATTTCTTCACGAGCTCTAATTACATCATATGTGAATTCGTCTCTGTCATATGTTTCCATATCTTTCTTTTTTGCTTCTATTAATGCATCAACACCGTATAATGCAACTCTTCTGTAGTCACCTATAATTCTTCCACGACCATATCCATCAGGAAGACCTGTTATTAAGTGTGAGCTTCTTGCAGCTCTAATGTCTGGTGTGTATACTGCGAAAACACCATCATTATGTGTTCTTCTTAAAGCATGGTAAATTCTAGATGTTTCTTCATCAACTTTTAAACCATAAGCTTCGCAGGATTTTTCAACTATACGAATACCACCATTTGGCATAATAGCTCTTTTTAAAGGCTTGTCTGTTTGAAGACCAACTATATCTTCTAAGTCTTTGTCAATGTAACCTGCATCATATCCATTTATTGTAGATGGAGTTTTTACATCAGCATCTAAAACACCACCATTTTCTCTTTCTTTTTTGTATAATTCAAGAACTTCATTCCAAAGAGTTTTTGTCTTTTCTGTAGCATCAGCTAAAAAAGTTGCATCTCCTGTGTAAGGTTTGTAGTTTGCTTGAATAAAGCTACGAACGTCAATTTCTTTTGTCCATTCGCCATTTTTATTAAAATTTTTCCATTGTTCGAAATCCATAATTACCCTCCTATAAAAATTACAATTTCATTATTTGAAAATTTTCGTAAATAATATATCATAGCTAAAATTTATTATCAACAAAATTCACCAAAAAGATACATTTAAATTTTAGATAAGTACTAAAAATAAAGCAACATAAATTGATATATTGAAATTACTACTAATTAATAATAATTATAAAAATAAAATGATATAAATTTAACTAATATAGTCAATTTATATCATTTTATTATAATATTTATTTGTTAATATGAAAAATTATATGTAAAGATGTTTGAGAATATACAACAATAATATATGTGTTTTTTTTAGCATATTTTATGTTTGATTCTTGAATGTAGCCAGCCCTAGTTATATCATATAAATAATCTTCAAAATCTAAAGATGAAATGTTTTCGTAGTCTAGTATACAGCGGGTATATTTTGAAGTACTTTTTTCAGAAATTTTTGTTATTTCGCCATCAAAAACTGGAAAATCGCTATAAATATTAGGTATTGATTTTTTTTCTTCAGATTTGTTAATTGAATTAGAAATATCATCATCTAAATCTTTGGTTATATTATTAATGCTACTTTTTATGTCCTTTGGAATATTACTATTTATAGCATTTATAATTCTTTTTAATTTATCAAAAAAACTCATAAAATCCTCCAATAATTTATATTATATATTAATCAATTAGTACAGCATATACTAATAATCTTTGATTGTTTGTTCCATGACACGTGTATAAAGTAATTATTTGTTTAGCATTTGTCAAGTTTGTATTAAAATTGTAAGTGCTATAATCTTTTATTTGCATAATGTAATTTTTAAAATCATTTTCATCGAAAAAATCAATGTTTATATATTTATTAACATCTGTATCATTGCATATTATGGTAGAAAATATTTTATATATATGGCTATCATTTAATGTAGAAAAGTTAATATATAAATTATCTTCATTAGATAACCATTCAGGTTTTAATACGTTTTTTAAACTACCAAACATACTTTTATCTCGTCTATTGTGGCCATATATTACAGTATTATAATCAGAGCCATCACATTTATTTTGATAATTTGCAAATATCCATCCTGCTGAATTTTCTGTATTGTCAAATGAGTGATTTAAGTAATAGTCGTTATCCGTGTATTTTACAACAGGATAATTAATATTTGTATTTTTTACATTAACCCATCCAACGGTTCTAGAATTTTTTGATAATATATTATCAAAGTCATATTTTAGTTTTTTTACATTTATGTTATTAACAGAAATATCTTCAGATGTAATTGCAACTTGTTTTTGAATATCAGATATTAAATTATTTCCGTTTTCGGTTTTCAAAAATCCAAGCACCAATATTATATAAAGAAAATATTACTGCAATAATGCAAATTATAGTAAGAATATTTATAAGAATATTTTTATCTTTTTTTAATTTGGTATGTTTTTCTTTTTTCATAAGTATACCTCCTAAATATAGTATATAAAAAAAAACAAATCATATCAATAATATGATTTGTTTTTTTATTATAAATATAATTTTTTTTATTATAGTCCAATATTTGATAATCCATATTTTTTAGCAACTAATCTTTGATATTCTTTAGATTGAGTAAAACTTTTTAGTAAATTAGCTCTCGAAGTTCCAGAATTTAAAAGTTTAATATTATTATTTTTTCCACCAGCATCACTTGCTCTATGTAAGCAACCCCTATATAATTTTTCCACATAATCATTATTACTATATCTCTTATTAGTAAATTCTGAGCAATTATATAATGAGTTCAATAGTGATACAGGTGAGTTTGAATTCATTAAAGAGGTTGTCCAATATTTTTTTCCGCTGGAATCAATAGCTCTTCCAAGTATATATTTATATGAATCAGAAACGAAGTCTTGAGCATAGAATTTTGTTGTTAAGTTTGTAAACTCCGAAGAATTTACAAAAGAGTTAATTATTTGTGAACGGGAAACACCATTATTTAATTGATGAACAAATTTTGCTTTACTGTTAGAATCACTATTTCTTTGTAAACATCCTATATATAATTTTTCTACAAATTGTTCATTAGGATAGTTTTTATTTTTAAATTCCTTACTATTATAGAAAGAAGAGACAATTTTGTTTAAAGACGTACCATTCATTATGCAATTAACCCAATTGTTTAATCCTGTAGTTTCTGGGTTCCTTCCTAAAATATTATTATATAAACTTGTAACGAAATCTATTGCCATTTGTTTTGTATAAATGTATTTTACTGGGTTTATAGAAACACTTTGATTACTCTCATAATCAAATGTAGATGTTATTTTCATATTACTTGTTGAAGAATAAGGTGTTGACAAAGCTGAAGCTGTATTTCTTCTTATTTCAAAATGTAAATGCATATGTCCTGCATCACCACTACTACCCATTGTACCTAAAACTTGTCCAATTCTTACTGAATCACCTTTTTTTACAGTTAATGTGTTAGGAGATAAATGTGCATAAACGAATACGAAGTTTGAGTTGCTATCTTTTACAAGAATATAGTTTCCGTATCCTCCACCATTTGAATGGTTAGGTCCTTGTCTCTGATTATTGTTTGGGAAAGATGTTCCAGCATATGTTGCTCTATTTGCGCTTGTTGCAATAACTGTACCATTAGAAACGGATACGATTTTATATGTTGCACCAGGTGTTCCGGTTATATCTACACCATGATGATTTTCTGTTTTACAATAACTTACTTCGTTTTTCCATAAATTTGTATCTACAGTATAAGTTCTTTTTCCATAACCATATTCAATATAACTACTGTTATAATCAATAGTGCCATTACTATTGGCGATTGGCCAGCAATATGCGTCACTTTTTATTGAAAATAGTATTAAAAATAAAATTGAAGTACTAAATAAAATAATAATTTTTTTTGTCTTAGACATTAAAAATCCCCCTTTAAAATCATATGCAATTATTATACCATAAATTTACATAATATTCAATAGAAAAATGGATATTTATAGTAATTAGCAAATATAATATGGAATTTATTTAGAATTTATTACTTTACATATTATTGTTAGGATGATATAATCAAAACTATTAATAAAATTAAGAGAGGTATAAAAATGAATGAAGTAAAAAAAGTAGCATTTTGCTCTTTAGGATGCAAAGTAAATCAATACGAAACTAATGCAATGGCACAAAAATTTATAGAGCATGGATATGAAGTTGTTGAATTTGACGAATATGCAGATGTCTACATAGTTAATACATGCACAGTAACAAATGTTGCAGATAGAAAGTCAAGACAAATGCTTAGAAGAGCAAAAGAAATAAATAAAGATGCAACATTGGTAGCATGTGGATGTTATGCACAAGTTGCAAAAGAGGAGCTTAAAAAAATACCGGAGATAGATTTAATAATTGGAAATAATGAAAAAAATGATATTATACAAATAGTAGAAAATCATATAGCACAAAAAGGAGCAGAAGACCTTGTATCAGATGTAATGTATAAATTAGATTATGTAGAGCTTGGAACAACAACATATACCGAAAAAACAAGAGCTGTTATAAAAGTACAAGATGGATGTGACAGATTTTGCTCTTATTGTTTAATTCCATATGCAAGAGGTCATATTCGTAGTAGAAAAATAGAAAATGTAATAGAAGAAATAAAAAAAGTTGTAGAAGAAGGAATAAATGAAGTTGTAATAACAGGAATTCATATAGCATCATATGGAAGAGATTTTAAAGGTGAAAATATTGGTTTAATAGATTTACTTGAAGAAATAAATAAAATACAAGGATTACATAGAATACGATTAGGTTCAATAGAGCCAACAATAATAACAGATGAGTTTGTGGAAAGATTATCAAAATTAGATAAAATATGTGACCATTTTCATTTATCATTACAGAGCGGATGCACAGAAACATTAAAAAGAATGAACAGAAGATATACAACAGAAGAATTTAGAGATGTAACGAAAAGACTAAGGTCAAAATTTCCAAATGCAGCATTAACAACAGACATTATAGTTGGGTTTCCAGGCGAAACAGATGATGAGTTTAATACAACATACGAATTTTTAAAAGACATAGCATTTTACAAAATGCACATTTTTAAATATTCACAAAGAAAAGGAACAAAGGCAGCAGTAATGCCAAATCAAGTAGATGGGAAAATAAAAGAAGAGCGTAGCAAAAAATTAATAGAATTATCAAACGAAAATGAATACAATTACAATAAAAAATATATAGGTAAACAAGTAGAAGTTTTATTCGAAGAGCGTGAAGGAGAATACCTAAAAGGTCATACAACAAATTATATAGTAGTAAAGCATAAAACAGATAAAAATGATTTAATAAATAAAATAGCAAAAGTGACTGTAAGTGAGGCAAAACAGGATTGTTTAATGTAAATTTTTTATTAAATATTTGTAGAGTTCTTGAAAATCACTTAAAAAGATGATAATGTATTTGGCAAGTATTATTATGTTTGAATTTAATTGATTGTAAAAACAAAATTTAATACTTTTCAACAAAAGAGATTTGAGGATTCAAATCTCTTTTTGTTTTTTATTGGAAGTTTAAAAATATTTGAATATTTTAATATAAAAAATAAAGGAGGAATTATACTTATGAGTAGAAAAATAAAATTCAAATTTAATTTAATTGTTTTTTTCATATTAGTAATAATGTTAATTGAATCATTTATTGCAAATATGATAAATAGAACATATGCAGCAGCTATACCACAAAAATATGATTTAACATCAGAAATATCACTTGTAGTAAAAAATCAATATCAAAATGGAATATGTCCACATATGTCAATTGCAACTGTAATGGAATCACATGTAAAATTAGGTCAAAAGAAAGGAAAATATGGTTTTATAAAAAAAAATCCAGTATTTTCAGTCTTAACAGCTAAAGGAGATGGAGATTATTGTCCAGTGTTAACAGATAAAACAGAAAAGGTGTTAAGTGAAATATATGGATCTAAAAAAACTGAAGATGATATTTTAAAAATAGAAGGAGTAGCCGAAAGTAGTCTAATAGTAAATGCAATGGAAAAGTTACAACCTGATTTAGATGTTACATCTGGTGGAAAAAGAGCATCTGGTAATGTTTGTTTGACAAAGACCCTTCCAGCAATAAAAAAGGAATATAATAATAATAGCCTAGTATATAAAGATGGAAGCAATAACACTCTTACAAAAGCTCAAGTTAATGAAATAAGAGCAGAATATAAAAATTTCATAATGGAAAATGGTGGAATAAGATGTGGAGTTCAAACTGTTGGAATTAAAGATGGTTCAAATGGAAATAAGGTTTGTTTTAATAAAACAAGAACAACTAATGGTTCAAATCATTCTGTTGTAATTGTAGGATGGGATGATACATATTCAAAAAATAATTTCCCAGCATCAAATAGACCTAGTACAGATGGTGCATATATTGTACAAAATTCATGGGGAAAAGATTGGGGAACTAATGGTAAATTCTATGTATCTTATGAGGACTTATATATTGAAGATGGATTAACAGGAATTGAAGGTGTAACTGAATACAAAGATACTAGTGAACCTGAAATAACAGTAAAGGATGTAGGATCTGGTAAATTAAAAATTAATGTTACAGATAAATATTCATCAGGTGTTAATGAAAGTTCTTTAAAATACAAGTGGACAGACCATAACATTGAACCAAACACTAAAGATTCATCATGGACATCAATAAAAAATGGGGATTCAATTGGAAGTCAAAATGACAAATACTTATGGGTATATTGTGAAGACAAAGCTGGTAATTATGAACTATACTGTTCTGGAAGCAGTTCAGCTTGTTTATTGATTAGCGATACTAAAACACAATGTGATGTTTGGTTAAATAAAGATGTTCAACTTACAATAAAAGATCAAATGACAATGGTCGGTATTAATGAACCATTTAAATTATCAATAACAAGTACATCATTTACACAGAAAGAAATAAAAAATATGGAAAAAATTCAAGACAATAATGATCATATATTAACAATAAGTAAAGAAGGAAAGCATGAAATATACTTAACAAAAATTAAAGATGGAAAAGAATGTAGAGCAGTAAAACTTAATGTTATGATAGACAAAACGAAACCATCTAATCCTGAAATTACAATAAGCAATAATAAAGAAAGTGATAAATATTATGAGGGAGCAAATGTCACATATAAAGCTGGAGCAGATACTTTGTCTGGTGTTAAAGAAACAAATATTGAAATAAAAGACAAAGATGGAAAGAATATTAATGTTGACAATAAAACAGGAATTATTTTATCAAATATTGGAACTTACACAGTAAAAGTAACAACAACTGATAAAGCTGGAAATAGTTCGTCAACAGAAAAGAAAATTGAAATTGTAAAAAAAGATAATGATTCAAAATCAGATGATGATGACAATAAAAAAGACGAAGACTCAAAATCAGATGATAATAATAAAAAAGATGAAGATTCAAAATCTGATAATAACGATGATGAAAAATCTGATAATTCTGAAATAAATGGTAATGATACAAGTAGTTCAAAACAAGATAATAACGGTATAATTAGTAATACTGATTCTAACAATAGCAAAATACAGCAAAATGATTCAAGTAAAGCAAATAAAATGTTACCAGCAACTGGATCAGATAATGAATACAGTATAATTATTATAATTGCAACAGTTGTATTTTTGATACTTTCTATATATAGTTATAAAAAATTAAAAGAAATTGAATAGTTATACAAATATAAAATGTCGGTCATACAATTATTTTAGCGGAAAATGAGGCAACAGCCAATATTATTTCTGATGCAATAAATGTTAAGTTTATTAAGTTGAAAGCTAAAATTGATAAATTAGTTAGTAAGAAAGAGATAATAAAGATAATTAGAGCAATTTAAAAAAATAAAGCATAAGTAGAGAAAAAAATCATGAAGAACTTGACTGTTTACATAAAAAATAATATAATATATATATTAATTTTTATAATCTGGCTAAATGTCAGTTAATATAGAAGGAATATAAGTGTTGTACTGTAAGAAAGGTGGACAACAAAATGGACGCATATACCTACAACGATATCTTAAGAGGGCTCGTGAGAGACCTGGTCAGCTATGAAATTCCATTTATTCGGTGTGGAAACGGCGACATAACAGTCATTAACAAGGAAAACAATCGCGAAGATAGTATCTTTATTGATGAGAGAGGTTTATGTTTTGTTGCAAAAGGCTCCGAAAGCGATAGTGGAATCACGCTGATCAGAAGAGATAAGGAAATCGTAAACAGAACACTCGCTGTTTCGACGGAGAATTATAAGCATTTTTTATATGCTATGAATCACAATGAGGTATTCCGAAATAAGTATGCATGGCCACAATCCAGTGTTGCCAAGTTGGCACTGATATTGTGCAAAGGAGATCCGAAATTCAAAAAGGTTTAGTAAACTTTGATGAATTTTGATGTCGGAAGAAAGAGATTCGAGTCAATGTATTTGCTCGAGTCTCTTTTCTTGTATTTGTGTTATTCAGATAATTTTATGTTATGTGAATTTTTAAACTATTGCATTTTCTTCAATTTTGTAATATAATTGACGAAAAATTGTTTAAAAAAGGGAGTCGAAAAAATATATGGAAAAAGTAGATTTAAAAAATATATACTTAAAATTTTTTGAAGAGCGCGGACATAAAATAATACCAAGTGCTCCAGTAATTCCAGAAAATGATCCAACTTGTTTATTTAATACAGCAGGTATGCAACCATTAGTACCATACTTAAAAGGAGAGCCTCATCCAGAAGGAACACGTTTAACAGATGTTCAAAAATGTTTTAGAACAAATGATTTAGATGAAGTTGGAGATAAAACACATCATACATTTTTTGAAATGCTAGGAAATTGGTCTTTAGGAGATTACTTCAAAAAAGAATCTATAACATGGAGTTTTGAACTATTAACAAAATACTTAAAAATACCAGTTGAAAAATTATCTGTAACTGTATTTAAAGGAAACGATATAGTACCAGCAGATAATGAATCAGCAGATTTATGGAAATCATTAGGAATTCCAGAAAACAGAATTGCATTTTTAGGAGAAGATGATAACTGGTGGCCAAACATGGAACTTACAGGACCATGTGGACCAGATACTGAAATATTCTATTGGAGAAGTGATGAAGAAGTTCCATCTGATTTTGATCCAGAAAATGATAATTGGGTAGAAATATGGAACAATGTATTTATGCAATACAATCATAAACCAGACGGAACATTTGAACCATTAAAAAATAAAAATGTTGATACTGGAATGGGTGTTGAAAGAGTTGTTGCAGTACTTGAAGGACAAACAGATAACTATAAATCATCAATATGGACAGATTTAATTAAAAAAATAGAAGAAGTTTCTGAAAAAAATTATGATGATGAAAAATATACAAGAAGCATGAGAATTATAGCAGATCACATAAGAGCTGTTGTAATATTAAGTGGTGATGATGCAGGAATAAAACCTTCAAACACAGACCAAGGTTACATATTAAGAAGATTAATAAGAAGAATGATTCGTTATGCTAAAAAATTAGATATAGATATAAACAGCAATTGGGAACAAGAGCTTGCAAAAGTTGTAATTGATGAATATAAGCCATATTACAAAGAGCTTGAAAGAAATGAAAAAGCTATATTAGAAGTTTTAGCTAATGAAAAAAATAAATTTAATAAAACATTAGAAAAAGGTTTACGTGAATTTGAAAAATTAACAAGAAATATAGAAGGAACAGAAATATCAAAAGATATTGCATTTAAATTATATGATACATATGGATTCCCAATTGAACTTACAGAAGAGCTTGCCAAAGAGCAAGGTTTAACTGTAGATATAGAAGGATTTAAAAAGAAATTTGAAGAGCATCAAGCATTATCAAGAAAAGGTGCAGAGCAAAAATTCAAAGGTGGACTTGCTTCAACAGGAGAAATGGAAACAAAATACCACACAGCAACACATTTATTAAATGCAGCATTAAAGAAAGTACTAGGAAGTCATGTACATCAAAAAGGAAGCAACATAACAGCAGAAAGAATGAGATTTGATTTTTCACATGATAGCAAAATGACACCAGAAGAAAAACAACAAACAGAAGACCTAGTAAATGAATACATAAAAATGGCAATTCCAGTAGAAAAATTAGAAATGCCAAAAGAAGAAGCAATAAAAATGGGGGCAGAATGTGAATTTATAGAAAGATATCCAGATATAGTAACTGTATACAAAATAGGAGATGTATCAACAGAAATATGCGGAGGACCTCATGTAAGTAATACATCAGAGCTAGGAAAATTCAAAATAAAAAAAGAAGAATCAAGCTCAGCAGGAGTAAGAAGAATAAAAGCAGTTTTAATAGAAGAATAAAAAGAAAACAACATATTCAAAAAAATGGATATGTTGTTTTTTACCCAAAAAGTAAATAAAAAATAAATTGGCGTAGAAAAAAATATGTCAATATGTTATAATAAAAAAGTAAATGAAATTAGACGAAAGAAGGAAGTAATATGAGTGATTGTATTTTTTGTAAAATAGCAAATGGCGAAATTCCATCAACAATAGTATATGAAGATGAAAATGTAACAGCATTTAAGGATTTGAATCCACAGGCACCAATTCATATTTTGGTTGTTCCTAAAAAACATTATGACAATGTTTTAGATGTTGAAGAAAATGATAATATAATATCAAAAATATATGAAGCAATAAATAAAATAGCAAAAAAAGAAGGCTTTGCTAAAGAAGGATTTAGAGTAATAAATAATTGTGGAGAAAATGCTGGTCAAACAGTTATGCATATGCATTTTCATATAATAGCAGGTAAAAAACTAGGAGAAGGAATTGTATAAGAAGAAATGTATTAAATAAAAAATATCGAAAGGAATGAGAAAATGGGTAAGAGCGCATATGATAAATTTCTAACGCGGATTACTTGCAGTACTTATAATTGGTGTTATAGGTACAGCAGGTTATTTGTGTTATAAATATTATCAGAAATATAAATTAAATTCAGATGCAGATAATTTTTTGACTGATGAATTTGATAATGTTGTAAATCAAATAACAGATGATCCATTATATACAGATGAACAGGAAAATCAAGCGATACAAGAACAAACACCCAAAAATGGAGGAACAAGAGGAATTTCAAGTGACGCATTAAAATATAAAGGTTACAATGTAGCAGGAAAAATAGAAATGCCAACAGTAAGATTGCAGTATCCTATTTTAGGAGACAAAGTAAATGGATCTTGGCAAGTTACAGATGCCAATGCTATTGAAGTATCTGTTGCAATTCAATATGGTGTAGGATTAAATAATGTTGGAAATACTGTAATAATGGGACATAATTACAGAAGTGGATTATTTTTTGGAAGTAATAAAAAGCTTCAAGTTGGGGATACTATATATATAACAGACTGGGAAACAGGAACAAGAAGAGCATATACGATATACAATAAATATACTACAGAAGAATCTGATACGTCATTTTATCAAAGAAATACTAATGGTAAAAGAGAAGTTTCTTTGGTAACATGCCAATCAAACAACTCATATAGATTAGTTGTTTTGGCAAGAGAAGCAGAATAATTATTTATAGAATACAAAATACCTGGAATTAATTAAATGTAATTCAGTTTAAAGTATAATAGAATTTGTTAAATTACATAGTATTTTGTACTTTATATTATTTTTATTTAGATATAATTTTAAAAAGAAAGCAAAATTCGGATTTTATAAAAAAATTTTTTTCAACTATTGACAAATAAATGATTAAATAGTAAAATAATAACTGCATTGATTTTGAGATGCAAGATGGTGGATGTAGCGTAGTTGGTTAACGCGTCAGTTTGTGGCACTGAAGACCGTGGGTTCGAGTCCCATCTTCCACCCCATAAATTTATTGCAAAAAATATATATTGGGCTATAGCCAAGCGGTAAGGCATCAGACTTTGACTCTGACATGCGCTAGTTCGAATCTAGCTAGCCCAACCAAAGTAGGGAAAAACAAACTTTTACGTCTTTCTATTGAAACTGTAAGGGTTTGTTTTTTTTTGTGGTATCAAATGTGAATTAATGAAATATATTTTTTTCACTATACTATTTAAATTATAAAATTTTGGTTATATAATATTTTATAAAAAGAACAGGATATATAGAAAAAATTAAAAAAGCTATTATATTAGATTTAGATAAAACTTTATAAAATAATGCAAGAGAGGACACAAAAAATGGAATAATAGGTTTTGTAGTTGGAGATGTTTTAGGAGTCCCTGTTGAGTTTATGACAAGAGAAAAATTAAGAAAAAATCCAGTTGTAGACTTAAGAGAGTATGGAACACATAACCAACCATTAGGAAGTTGGTCAGATGATACTTCAATGACATTAGCAACAATGGATTCCATAATACATAAAGAAGAAATCAATACAACTGATATAGGAAATAGATTTTTAAATTGGTATAGAAAAAATGAATATACACCACTTGGAAAAGTATTTGATATAGGAAGAACAACTATACAAGCATTAGCAAAATATGAATTAAAATTAGATGAAGCAAAGAATTGTGGAGAAGAAGGTGAATATAGTAATGGAAATGGATCATTAATGAGAATGATACCAATTGCATACTATATTTATTATAAAAAGATTAAAGATGATAAAGAAATTTATAATATAGTAAAAGATGTATCATCAATAACACATAGACACGAAGTAAGTATTTTAGGTTGCTACATTTATGTTTCATTTATTCTAGGATTATTAAATGGATTAGAAAAAGAGCAGGTATATAATAATACTAAAAAAATGAATTATAACTATTTTTCAAAAGATAGTTTCAAAAGATATGATAGAATTTTAAAAGCTGATATTACAGCTTTAAATTTAGATGATATAAATTCAGATGGTTATATAGTTAATACCTTAGAATGTGTTTTATATATGTTTTTGAAATCTAATGATTATAATACAACTATTTTAGATGGGATTAATCTAGGAAATGATACTGACACAATAGGTAGTTGTTTAGGTGGACTATTAGGACTCTACTATGGTTTAGATAGTATAAAAGAAAGTTGGAGAAAAAACATAATAAAGTATAATTATATTATAGATTTATGTAACAAATTTGAAAGTATTATTTTAGGGAAAAAAGCATAATATTATAAATGCATACTAATAAATCAAAAAGCAATAAAAAGATTAGCAAAATATAAAGGGGAAAGTTATAATGTTGGATCAGCAATAAAAGTCAATGGAAAATATAAGCAATTAGAAGAATGTAAAAAATATAAAAGGAAAACAAGGGAATATCGCGAATAAGTTTATTAAGAAAGGTGTATTTTATGGAGAACTGGAAAAATGTATTAGAAAAATTTTTGAAAGAATATAAAGAAAAGGATTATGTTATAGGGGCTATTTTATGTGGTAGTTATGCTACTGGAAATAATACAGATAGATCAGATATAGATGTACATATAATAACAAAAGATATTGGATTTAAACAAAGAGGAAATGTTATTATAGATGAAATTATGATTGAATACTTTATTAATCCACTAAGTCAATCATATAAATATTTAGAGAATGATTTTAAACAAAGACGAAGGCTTGCTGATGCCAATATGTATGGAAATGGTATTATTCTATTTGATAAAACAGGAGAATTAAGACAATTAAAAGAAGATAGTTTGAAATATTATGAAATGGAATTTGATGCACCTGAAGAGTCAACAATGATGATTAATAATTATGCTTGTTGGGATTTGATGGATGAAATTAAAGATAAAATAGATAATAATGAAAATTATGATTTAAATTATTATATGCTATTAAAGGAATTAATAAACAATTATTATTATAAAAATAGAATTGCAACAGTCCCATTCACTAAAATTGAAAGAATATATAGAAATAAGAATTATAGAGAAAAATATCATTTAAAAAATATGCCAGCTCAGAAATTCGTTGAATTGGTATTAAATGCCATTGACAACAAGTCTTTTGATGCAATTAGCCAATTATATAATTTTGTTATGGAGAATTTTCTAATTACAGATTTCATTTTAAAATCTGAAATAAAATAATAATATGAAAAAATTAGTACAGAATTACAAATAATTACACAATTTAATATAAGTGCAAGATATGATGATTATAAAGAAAGCTTTTATCAAAAATGTACAGATGAATATACTGCCAAACAAGTAAAAAATATAGAGGTATATGTATGACTAAAAAATATGTTAATAGTGAAATAATGAAATCTATACAACAATATATAGAGAAGATGAGCAAGTATTATAAAATAGATGCTATTATATTATTTGGCTCATATTCAAAAGGTACTGAAAACGAAGATAGTGATATAGATATAGCTATAATTTCAAGTGACTTTAATGATATTATTGAGGATAGAGCGAAATTAATTGGCTTAACTTGGAAGATAGATACAAGAATTGAACTACATCCAATAACAGCAGAGGATTATAGAAAAGTTTCAAATCTATTTGTAAAAGAGATAGTAGCTTAAAAAATTGAGAGCTACTATTTTTTTGTATTTCAAAAAAATCCAAATAAATTTGAAATTTATCTATAGAACATAAATCGAAAATAAATATAATTTATCAAATAATGATATTTTTAAAGCAAATATTCAATAAAATTTTTATATGTACTTGAATACATATAAAATATATGGTAAACTTTAAAATATAAATTTTAGAGTAGGAAATAAATAGTAAAGACTTAATAAACGGGAAGTTGTTATTAGGGCAAATAAATATTTTTATGCTTATTTATTTTCGCATTCCGCTAAGAAAAGAAAAAAATTTTTAAGAAGAATATAATCTTCTTTTCTTTTGTTGCGGAAAAACAAAAAGAAAGGAAGTTTTTTTATGTCAAAAAACAAAAAAATTATATTATCATCAATATTATTAGCTCTATTAATAATTTTATCAAGAATTCTATCGATAAAAACACCAATAATGAAAATAAGTTTTGCATTTATTCCAACAATGCTTTGTGCTATATGGTTAGGACCAAAATGGACAGTATTGATAAATGTGTTAGGAGATGTAATAGGTGCAATACTGTTTCCAACTGGGCCATACTTTATTGGATACACAATAAGTACAGCCATTGCTGCTTATATATATGGAACATTATTATATAAAAAAAGCGAAAATATATACACAGATAAACAGTTCATTATAAGAGTTATAATTGCAACAATATTAGTTTCTATAATAGTAAATATGGGACTAAATACACTATGGACAAGTATTACATCGGGAAAAGCATTCATTGTGTTATTTTCAACCAGATTTATAAAACAAATAATAATGATTCCAATACATATAAGTGTTACTATTTTTTTGGAGAAAATATTAAGAAAGCCATTTGATAAATATTTAAGAGGTAGCGATGATTAATATAGAAAATGTATCATATAAATACAAAAATGGAAAAAATGTGTTAAAAAACATAAGTTTTTCCATAAAAAATGGAGAAATAGTAACAATCGTTGGAAAAAATGGATCTGGAAAATCAACAATAGGAAAGCTTATTTCAGGAATATTAAAACTGAAAGAAGGTAGTATTTTTATTGATGGTATGGATATATCCAAAAGGAAAAATAGAGAATTAATAAGTTCTAAAATAGGCATAGTGTTTCAAAATCCCGATAGTCAAATTATATTTAGTAATATTAAAGAAGAATTTTCATACATTACACAAGATGAAAATATTATTGATGATGCATTAAAATATGTGGATATGCTTGAATATAAAAATAAAGATTTATATTATTTATCGCTTGGACAGAAACAACGAATAATGATTGCTGAAGTATTAGCTAAAAAACCGCAATATATAATTTTTGATGAACCAACAACGATGATTGACAGTATTGGAAAAGTAAAAATTTATAAGTTAATTAAAAAGCTAAAAGATGAAGGATATACAATAATATGTATAACAAATTTGGCAGACGAAATATTATTAGCAGATAGAACTATAATTTTAAATAATGGTGAAATAGTAGAGCAGATTGAAAAAACAGAGCTAGTAGAAAAATCAAATGTATTTGAAAAATATGAAATAAGAATTCCCACTTTATTAGAAATATTAGTAAAATTAAAAAGCAATGGAATTGAATTAGATAATAATGATGTTTTGACTGTTGACTCACTAGTAAAAGAGTTGTGTGTAAAGATGAAAAAATAGGATGAAGGTGATAAAATGGAACTAATTAAATTTTGGATTTTTATTATAATGGCAACAGTTATGTTTTTTTTACCAAAATCCATAATTTTATTTGGAACAATTATATTGTGTAATGTGGCAATAGTAATAGTTCTAAAAATTCCTATAGTGAAAGTTACAAAGCAACTATTCAAAATATTACCATATGTTTTATTCACATTTTTTATTAATGTAATAATCAGCAGTATAAGTGAAGCAATTTGGATTGCAATAAAGTTTTTGATAGTATGTAATATAACATGTATATATTCGATAACAAGTACTAAGACAACTATTGCTAATACGATAAAAATGTTATGCAGACCATTAGTGTTATTTAATATAAATATAGAAGAGATAGAAATTATGGTAGCTATTTCTTTATCAATAATACCAATATTAAAGAAAGATTTAGTGGGGATAAGAGATGTATATAAATATAAAGGCATTAAAGTTAATGTTAAAAATATAAAAAATAGTTTGTCAGTGTTTTTTATTGGAATAATAAAAAGAACAAATCAGATAGATGAAGCATTAATTGCTAGAGGAAAAAAATATTAAAATCAGCATATGGTTGAATAAAATATATTACAGATTTCATAGTTCGTTTTTGATATAGAACGGACAACCAAAGTAGAGAAGAACAAACTTTTACGTCTTTTTATTGAGACTGTAAGGTTTGTTTTTTTATATAAAAAATTAAAAGAAAGTAAGTTATCATTGCGATTTGACTAAGATACGACTGATAAAGATATTATTGAAAAAATTAATGATTTGATTTAAAATAGATTATGAATTGGAAAAGGAAAAGAGTAAAATGGATTTAAAAATTAAAACAGAAAAAGAAGAATTTCACGTAAGAGCTTGTGGAATAATTAAGCAAGAAGATAAATTTTTGATAATGAGAGTAAATAAAACTTCTTATTATCACATACCTGGAGGTCATATTGAAATTGGAGAGGATTCAAAACAAGCAGTTATTCGTGAAATAAAGGAAGAAATTGGCTGTGATGTTCAAGAAGCAAATTTATTTTTAATACAAGAAAATTTTTGGACGAGAAATACAAAAAAATGTCATGGAATAGAATTTTATTATATAATAAAACCTGAACAACAATTACAAATGCAAGACCATGAAAGAATTGAAAATGATAAAGGTGAAGAAAAATTATTAGAATTTAAATGGGTTACAGTAAAAGAACTAAAAAATACAGATTTAAGACCAACTAATATTAGAGATATGTTAATAAATGGAGAATATTTTAAAGGACTATCACATATTGTAAAAATGGGATAAATAGGTGAAAAAATGTGAATAAATAAGTTTTGAAGTACCAAGTTTGTTTTTGAAATATAATAGGCAATCAAAGTAGAGCAAAACGAGGTTTAAAGTTTTTCATTTAGTTTATAATTAAAAAATTTTATAAACATATCATGAAATAGTAAGTTATAGGAGGAAGCACAAAGAGTGAAAATATATAATTTAAAAGATAAATTAAATTATTTAGATGAAGTCGCAAATTTAGAGTACGAAGAGTGGGCAAACAACAAAGAAGAAAATAAGAGCGAAAGAATTGAAATAAAAAAAGAAAAAATTTGTAATGCATTTAATAATAAATTTTTTTGTAAGCTAATTTTAATAGACAATGATGACTTGATAGGATTTATATCTATTTTCCCTAATGATTGTGAAGAAGAAATGGAATTAACACCTTGGTATGCTACAATGTATGTTAAAGAAAAATATAGAAATAATGGATACTCTCGAATATTAAATGATGCTATATTAAAAGAAGCAAGAAATAGGAAAATTACAAAAATATATTTAAAAACAAATTTACAAAATTATTACGAAAAATTTGGTGCAATTTTTGTAAAAAAATTAAAATCAGGTGAACGTTTGTATAAATTTGAACTTTAAATAAAATATAAATTTAGAATGAAAGATGGTATTATGGATTTAAAAATTAAAACAGAAAAAGAAGAATTTCATGTAAGAGCTTGTGGAATAATTAATCAAGTAAATAAATTTCTAATAATTAAAGTAAATAAAATTTCTTATCATCATATATCTGGTGGTCATACTGAAATAGAATAGACAACTAAATTATAAAAAAACTATGAATTTTTATTATAAAATCATAGTTTATTTTTTTATTATAAAATCCTGCTTTTCCTCCATTTTCAATTGACTTTTGGGACAAAATCATATATGATATTTGAAGTATTTTTGTTTTTATTAATAAAATCATATTAATAAAATTTCTCAGCTATAAAGTAGCACAAGGAGGAAAGAATTTTATGGGAGAAGTTATAGTTGTAACATCAGGAAAAGGTGGCGTAGGTAAAACAACAACAACAGCAAATTTAGGAGCAGCTTTAGCTTTAACAGGCAAAAAAGTAGCTTTAGTAGATACTGATATAGGTCTTAGAAATTTGGATGTTGTAATGGGACTTGAAAATAGAATAGTTTATGACATTTGCGATGTTGTAGAAGGCAAATGTAAATTAAGACAAGCTTTAATAAAAGATAAAAGATTTAACGAATTATTCTTATTACCAGCCGCACAAACTAGAGATAAAAGCGCAGTGAACGAAGAGCAAATGATAGAGCTAACAGGTAAATTAAGAGAAGAATTTGATTTTATTTTAATAGATTGTCCAGCAGGAATAGAGCAAGGGTTTAAAAATGCAATTGCAGGAGCTGACAGGGCATTAGTTGTAACAACAGCAGAAATTTCAGCAATAAGAGATGCCGACAGAATTATAGGATTATTAGCATCATCTCAAATAAAAAATCCAGAACTTATCATTAATAGGATAAGACCGAATATGATAAAAAGAGGAGAAATGATGGATGTCGAAGATATAGTTGAGTTATTATCAATTGAGCTAATAGGGGTAATTCCAGATGACGAATATATAATAACTCAAACAAATAAGGGAGAGCCAGCAGTTTCAAACAAAAAATCTCCTTCAGGAAAAGGGTATATGGAAATAGCACAGCGAATTTTAGGAGAGAATGTTGAAATTACTATTCCAGGTAGAAATAATAGTTTTGTTTCTAAAATATTGGATATTTTCAAAAAAAAATAACACAAAAGTAAAGTGGAGGTAAAGTAATGTTAGGGATAAAAGGTTTTTTTAAAAAGTTTGGAAAAAAAGATGATGAAGATGCCAGTACAAAAGATGCTGCAAAGGAAAGATTACATTTAGTATTAATGCAAGATAGAGCAAATGTTTCTGTCGATTTTCTAGAAATGATGAAACAAGAAATAATAGATGTAATAAAAAAATATGTAGATGTTGATGAGGCAGAAATTGATGTAAGACTTACAAATCAAATAAATGATGACGGAACAAACGGTGCACCAGCATTGTATGCTAATATTCCAATTACAGGAATAAAAAATGAAAAAATAAATTCAAAAATTAAAAACAAATCAGAACAAACAGAAGTAAAAAGGGTTATTAATAAGAATGTTATTGAAGAAAATGGAAATGATAATAAAAAAGAAAATAAAGAAGTTAAAAGAACAATATCAGATGGGGAAATTTTGAAGAGCTCAAATACTGGAACTGTTAAGAAAACGACTACAAAAAAGGTTGCTTCAAAAACAAAAAATGAAGATAGTGATAAGAATTTAAAAGATGCTAAAGCAACAAATGGAGAAGTTAAAAAAGCAACGAAAAAAGCAACATCAAAAACAACAACAAAAACAGGAGCATCAAAATCAGAAATGATAAAATCCAAAAGCACAACTACTAAAAAGGTTGAGGGCGATACTCCATCAAAAGTAACTAAAAAAACCACATCAAAGGTAACTTCTAAAAAATGAGGTTTAAATTATTATGAAAAATAGAATATTGAAAAATATGGAATGGCCTATATTAATTTGTGTAATTATACTAACGGTCATAGGATGTTTGGAGTTATTTTCTGTTGGGGGACAATCTGAGTATGCTGAATTTAAAAAACAAATTTTATGGTTTGCTATAAGTATACCAATAACAGTACTAATTATAACAATTGATTATAATATAATATCAAAAATTTCGCCATTTTTATATGTAATAATGATAGGATTGCTAATAGGAGTTTTATTTACAAAACCAATAAATGGGGCGACAAGTTGGTATAATATTGGTTCAGTATCATTTCAGCCATCAGAATTTGCAAAAATATGTGTTATATTAAGTTTAGCACTATCTGTAGTTAAGGTACAGCGTGATGGCAAAGAGAGCATTAGTAAACCTTTGCAATTATTAAAATGTTTATTGGTCGTTATTGTGCCAGTGTTATTAATTATAAAACAACCAGATTATGGAACTGCAATTGCTTTTTGTATATGTACAGCTATGATTCTAATAACCGCAGGTTTAAATAAAAAATATATAATTGGAGCGATTATTTTAGCTGTTATAGCATTACCATTATTATATTTTTTTGTACTGCCATCACACGCAAAAACAAGAATAGATGTATTTTTAAATCCAAATTTAGACCCACGTGGTTCTGGCTATAATGTATTACAATCTAAGCTAGCAATTGGCTCTGGAAAGCTATTTGGAATGGGAATAAAAAATGGAAGCCAAACTCAACTAGGATATTTATATCCACAGACAACAGACTTTATATATTCAGCAATTGGTGAAGAAATGGGATTTATTATAGCAGCACTTGTAATTGTTTTGTATTTAATTTTAATAACGAAAGCAATATATGTTGCAAAAACGGCTAAAGATGATTTAGGTTCATATATTGCAGCCGGAATTGCCGGAATATTTTTATTCCATATGGTAGAGAACATTGGAATGACAATGGGATTATTACCAATTACAGGAGTTCCACTTCCTTTTGTAAGTTATGGTGGAAGTTCATTATTAACTAATTTTATTTTAATTGGTTTATTATTAAATATTAGTGGTAGAAGAAAAAAGATTATGTTTTCTGAGTAAAAAATGTATATTGATTAAAGGATGAAAAAATGTTTGTAAAAAAAATTAAAATAGGAAATGTAGAATTAAAAAATAATATATTTTTAGCACCAATGGCTGGAATTACAGATAGAGCTTTTAGAATTGTTTGCGAAAAGTTTGAGCCAGGTTTGGTTTACACAGAAATGATAAGCAGTAAAGGATTATTTCATAATGACAGTAAAACTAAATTACTATTAAATATGGAAGACGAAAAAAGACCAATTGCAGTTCAAATATTTGGTAGTGATGTAGAATCAATGAAATATGCTGCTGAATATGTTTCAAAATATGCAGATATTATTGATATTAATATGGGATGTCCAGCACCTAAAGTCGTAAAAAATGGTGATGGAAGTAAATTATTATTGGATTTACCAAAAGCATACGAAATTATTAAAGAAGTTGTTAAAAGTGTTTCTATTCCTGTAACAGTTAAGTTTAGAAAAGGATGGGACAATGATAATATTGTTGCTGTTGATATGGCTAAAATTGCAGAAGATGCAGGTGCATCAGCAATAACTATACACGGTAGAACTAGGTCCGAATTTTATTCTGGTACTGCAGATTGGAATATTATAAAAAGTGTTAAAGAAAATGTAAATATTCCTGTAATAGGAAATGGTGATATAAAAAATGTTGATGATGCAAAAAGAATATTTGAATTGACAGGCGTAGATGCAATAATGATTGGAAGAGCATCACTCGGAAAACCTTGGATTTTTAAGGAAATAACATCTGGTTTACAAGGAGAGCCTTTTGAAATTTCCAATGAACAGAAATTAAAACTAATATTGGAACAGTTAAATTTAGAAATTAAAGATAAAGGCGAAAGAGTTGCTATAATGGAAATGAGAAAACATATTGGCTGGTATATAAAAAATACAAAGGATGCTAGCAAAGTTCGTGAATATGTGAATCAAATTACTGATAAAGATGTGTTAATAGAAACATTATCTGAATATTTTATGAATATAAATTAAAAGAATAGATTTATCTATTCTTTTTTTGCTATATTAGCATTTTTGAGTTCTTTTATAAGGAGGAAAGTTTTGAAGATTAGAAGACAAAAAATCGCTAAAGAAAAATGTATTTTTTGTGGGTTGGTAGTTGGTTTCATTTTTTTTATTGTTTTTTTTCTAATTTTAAATAATAAAAAAATTAAATTTGGTAATAATGAAAGTAACAAAAGTGTTGAACAAGTTAAACAGTATATTTTTAATATTAATTCGTACACTGCCGAAATGGAGGTAACAGTTAATAGTAATAAAAATGTCAATAAGTATATGTTGAAACAATGTTATAATATAAATAATATTAGTGAGCAAACAGTTGTGAAACCTGAAAACATTGAAGGGGTTACAATAAGTTATAAAGATGGAAATTTAGAAATAGAAAATTCTAATCTTAATTTAAGTAAAATTTATAATAATTATCCATATTTATCTGATAATTTGTTGTGGCTTAGCTCTTTTAGTGAATGTTGTAAAAAAGATAGTGAACATTTGGAGATATATGAAGAAAATGATAATATTGTTATGGAACTTAAATTGAGTAATAATAAATACTTTAATTGTAGGAAATTATATTTAGAAAAAGGCACAGGTAAGCCAAGGAAAATGGTTGTAAAAGATAATAACAAAAAGGATGCAATTTACATATTATATAAAGAGATAAAAATAAATAATTAAAATAATAGTTTATTTTAAATCTTTATTTAGCTATCTCATACGAATTGAAATATACGGACACTTTAATATTGAAATAATAGGAGTGAATAATATGGTAGTTAAAAGAGGAGATATGTTTTATGCAGATTTAAGTCCTGTTGTAGGGTCTGAACAGGGAGGTATTAGACCAGTTATAATTATTCAAAATGATGTAGGAAATATGCACAGTCCTACAGTAATTGCAGCAGCTATTACTTCTCAAAGAGGAAAAAATAAATTACCAACTCATATAGAAATTGATTCAAAAGATAATGGATTAAAGGCAGATTCGGTAGTACTAGCAGAACAGATAAGAACAATAGATAAAAGTAGATTAAAAGAAAAAATAGGTCATTTAGATGATGAAAAAGTAATGGCAAAAATAAATAATGCACTAGGTGTAAGCTTTGGTTTATAAAAATATATAATAAAAAAGCACGGAACATATTGAAATTTGTTCCATGCTTTTTTGTTAATTAAAATAAATCTTATTGTTCATTAGTGCTCTTGTTTTCACCCAAAGTAATACTTACTTCTTTTTCTTCACCATTACGTATTAATTTAATTTTAACTTCATCACCAATGTTATGTTTATTTTTTAATTCGTTTAATTTATCCATAGTAGTTATATCCTCACCGTCAAATGCCACAATTAAATCACCAGCTTTAATTCCAGCTTTTTCTGCTGCTGAAAATTCTTCTACAGATACTACATAAACACCAGCCTTTGGTAAATTGTTCTTTTTAGCTACTTCTTCAGATATATCTCTACCAGACATACCAATATAAGGTCTAGCAACTTTTCCATTTTCTATTAATTGTTTATAAACATCAATTGTGTCATTAATTGGAATTGCAAATCCAATTCCTTCAACACCAGATCCTGAAAGTTTTAAAGTATTTATACCAATAACTTTTCCATCAGCGTTTATTAAAGCACCACCACTATTTCCTGAGTTTATAGCAGCATCAGTTTGAATTACTTTGTATGTTACATTATCAGATGTTATAGTTCTATTTGTAGCACTTATTACACCAGTTGTAACTGTACTTGCCATATTTAATGGATTTCCAATGGCCATTGCAAATTCGCCTACTTGAACTTTGCTTGAATCTCCAAGCTCTGCAGCAGTTAATCCTGTTTTTTCTATTTTTAATACAGCTAAATCTGTTTGTTCATCAGAGCCTACTAATTTTGCTTCATATTCTGTTGTGTCATTATATAAAGTTACAGTTATTTTTGTAGCTTTACTTACTTGATAGTAAGATGAACTTGATGACGATGAAACAACATGGTTGTTTGTTAAAACATATCCATCATCAGTTATTACAACACCAGAACCTGTAGCTTTAGCAGTTCCTTCAGACATTCCATAATATGAATAATAAGGGGAATTTACTGAATATGTTACTGTTATACCAACAACAGATGGTAAAACCTTATTTGCAACTGCAATACTTGTGTTTGAGTAGTCTTCAACAGATACAGCTTTATCACTTGAAGAAGAAACTACCTTATTTATTACTGATTCTACTGATGATTCGTCATTTGATTTTGTTGAGCTTTCAGACTTATTAGAATCTGATAAAAGTTTTTCTGAAATTGTTTCTCTAATTGATGGAATGCTTATACAACCACCTACGATTATTAATGTTCCTAATACACCTGCCACAAAAGGTACTAAAAAACCTCTTGCAAAACCTATTTTTCCTTTGGGTATTGAGTATGAATTATTTTCTGATTTTACTGATTTAAATGAATTACTATTATTTCCCATAATAAATTTTCATCCCTTTCTAAAATTAAAAAAATGATTTTTTTCAAAAGCTATTATAAATATAATAACTTATTTTTACAATATAATACAATATATTTGTGAAAAAAGTGTGAAAAAAATGTTCATATTTAAGGACTTTCCTTAAAAAAAACTTAAAAATATTGTTCTGGTATTAAAATTGTTATATAATGGCAAAAATGAAATTTAATTAAAGTTATTTTCATATAAAAAAGATATTATGAAAGGAATAAAGCAGATATGCAAAATAATAAATATAAATTTTTAAAACTAATAATAGCTTTTATTATAATATTAGTTGTAGGAATTTTTTTGTTTAATATTGGTACTAAAAAAATGCAAGAGCGAAAAAATGATGATATAAAAACAGATATGCTTATGATTGAAGGAAAAATAAAATCAATAAAAGCAGAATCAGAAATTAGTAATAATCAAGAAAAATATGTGGGGACTAAAGTATCTGAAGCAAATGATACAGAGGTAAATAATGTTATGCAACAATTGCAAATAAATCAGGAGGAATTACAAAATTACTATATATTAAATAAAGAGAGTTTTGAAAAAATGGGACTTGCTGATTCAATAAAAGATGATGATGATGAATATATTGTTAATTATACTAATTCAGATGTCATATATGTAAAAGGAATTAAATTAAACAATGAAATAAAATATAAATTATCTGATATAATTGATAAAAATGAAAATACAAATAATATAAACGAAAAAGAGGAGAATAAATAATGAAAGAAAAAGAAGAGCAAAGATTAAATGAATTAAAAGAAATAGATAAGTCATATTTTAAGGAAGGATATAATTATATATGTGGAATAGATGAAGCAGGGCGTGGTCCACTTGCTGGACCTGTTGTTGTTGCTGCTGTCATAATGCCAAAGGATTCAATGATTGAAGGAGTTAATGACTCAAAAAAAGTTTCTGAAAAAAAGAGAGAAAAATTATATGAACTAATTATTGAAGAGGCAATTAGTTATAGTGTTGGAATTGTTGACCAAAATGAAATTGATAGAATTAATATTTTAAATGCAACAAAGGCAGGTTTAACAGAAGCTGTTAGAACTTTAAAAGTTAAACCAGAGCTTATTTTAGTTGATGCATTAACAAATATTGATACTTGCGGTGTTCCATATAAGTCAATAATTAAAGGGGATGCTAAAAGTTATTCTATAGCTGCTGCATCAATAATTGCAAAAGTTACAAGGGATAGAATTATGAGAGAATGGGATAAGGTTTACCCTCAATATGGATTTGAAAAACATAAAGGATATGGAACAGCTGCACATATTTCAGCAATAAAAGAAAATGGACTTTGCCCATTACATAGATTAAGTTTTGTAAAAAATATTATAAATAAGTAATAATATTGTAAAAATTATATAAAGAATATATTTATATACAAAAAAATTGTAAATATATTAGAGAGGAATTATACAAATGAATATATTAGAAATTATAGCTAAAAAAAGAGATAAAAAAGTTTTGTCTAAAGAAGAAATTGATTTTTTTGTTAAAAATTACACAAATGGAAATATAACTGATTATCAAGCGGCAGCTCTAATAATGGCAATATACATAAACGGAATGAATTATGAAGAAACAACGAGTTTTACATTAGCAATGGCTCATTCTGGAGAAGTTTTAGATTTATCAGAGCTAGGAATGGTTGTTGACAAACATAGTACAGGAGGAATTGGTGATAAAATAACATTAATTTTAATGCCAATTATTGCTTCACTTGGAATACCTTCTGCGAAAATGTCTGGTAGAGGTTTAGGTTTTACTGGTGGTACTGTAGATAAGTTGGAATCTATACCCGGATATAATACAAATATTGATATTAGTGAATTTATAAATAATGTAAAAAACATTGGAATAAGTTTAATGGGTCAAACATTGAATTTGGCTCCAGCAGACAAAAAAATATATGCTTTAAGAGATACAATATCTTGTGTTGAAAGCATACCACTTATTGCTTCAAGTATTATGAGTAAAAAAATAGCTGCAGGTGCAGAAAAAATTGTATTGGAAGTTACAGTTGGAAGTGGGGCTTTTATGAAAAATATTGAAGATGCCACAAAGCTTTCTGAAACTATGATTGGAATTGGAAATTTAGCAGATAAAGAGACTATATGTATATTAACAAATATGAATCAACCAATAGGATATTCAATAGGAAATTCACTAGAAGTTATAGAGGCAGTTGAAGCATTAAATGGAAATATGCAAGATGATGTAAAAGACATTATTTTATCACTTGGTAGTTATATGATGAAACTTGCTGGAAAAGGCGATGATATAGAGCAAAATAAAAAAATGATAATGGAAAATATAAATAATAAAAAGGCTTTAAATAAATTTAAAGAGCTGATAAAAAATCAAGGCGGAGATGTTTCTTATATAGAAGACACATCAAAATTTGAAAAGGCAAAATATATAATTCCAATAAAGTCAGAAAAAATAGGATATATAAAATCTATGGATAATGAAAAGATAGGATATATTTCATCAAGCCTTGGTGCTGGAAGATTGAAAAAGGAAGATAAAATAAATAATAAGGTTGGAATTATTATTAATAAAAAAATAGGTGATAAAGTTAATGTTGGAGATGTGTTAGGATTTATTCATTCAGATGATATTGAAGTGGGAAATAATGCAGTTAAGGAGATGCAAAATTGCTATGAATTTTCAGATGAATATGTTGAAAAACAAAAGCATATATTAGGAATTATAAAGTAGGGTAGAACCTACTTTTTATTTTGTACAACAAATTTACATAAAAAAATATTTTTTTAAAAAAAACATTGAAAAAATGGGAAAAAAGTGGTAAAATAGAAGATATTCGTAATAGAAAGGAAGGATTGTTGAATGTTTAAAATGAAAATGATGGCTCTATTAAAAAATACATCTGTAAAAAGAGCCTTAATAATTTTATTGGTTATAATAACAACAATAGGGATTATAACTTGGCCAAAATCAAATGCCGATTCACAAATAAGTGTAGCATTTAGAGCAACTTCAATGAATGTAAAAGCTGGAGGTAAGGATATAGAAATGCCAGAGATAGGTCCAGACCAAAGTGATGTTGCAACAAAAGCAAAAAAATATGATAATGTATATTGTATAGATGAGGGAACAACTTTAAGTTATGCAGAATATAACAAAGAATTAAACTTATATAATTCAAAAGAGAGTTCACAATGTTTTAAAAATTATAATTCAGCATTATGGCTAATTGATAATATGTACATAAGTACAGCATCAAATAAAGATGAATTATTAAATTATTTTGCAAATATGTTAACTTCACCAGAAGTTAAAAAAGCTGTATCATCATATGGAAATATAACTACAGACAATATAAAATCATTAAATAAAATAGTTGGTAATGGAAAAGATATAAAAGGAAGAACAATAAATAGAAATTTATTAGAAGTAATAGAACAAGTAGCACTTTGGAACTATACAAATAATGCTAATAATTCTGATAAAGATAAATATGATAAATTCGTTAATGGAGGATTTTCTGGACAAAATATATCTGCTAACGATCAAAATACTTGTAAATATGTTTATTATGCATTAAAATATTTAGCTAATAAAAATTCTAATTATAATTCTAATGGAACAGTAAATAATGTAATTTCATTAGATGCAACAAAAGCTAATATAAATTTGGATAAAAAACAAGTAGGTCCATATTATTTAAAAGCAAATGGAATAGTAATGAATATAGATAGCGCATTTAAATCAAAAATATCTGCAGTAGTAACAAAAACAGACAATACTACTAAAAAGTTAGATTCAAGTAAAATTACAGTAAATAATGATGGAAGTTTCTACATAAATTTTACAGATTGCGGAGAAATTTCAAAATCAGAGCTAACAATTGCGTCAATATATTCTGGTTCAGCTACAACCGCGAATGTAATTGTAAATGCTAAAAATCAAAATTTACTAAATTTGAAAAAAACAGCAAATGTTAAGAATTTAAGTGATAAAAAAGAAATATCTGTATCAGGAAAATATTCAGTCATATTAATAAAAGTTGATAAAAATGGTCATGCTGTAACAAATAATCCAGCTACATTCTCTGTTACAGGAAAGATAACTAAAAAAGATATTAAAACAAATGCTGATGGTATGGTTTCACTTGTGGCAAATCAAAAAATTGAATCTGAAAAAGCTAAGGATTCATATGTAATTAAAGAAGAAACTGCACCAGAAGGATTTATAAAATATGATGGAAATATAAATCTAAGTGTTTCATTCAAAAAGGAAGGAACTAACTATATATTAGATAAAGATAATGTAAAAGTTGAAGGAACTGGAACAAATGGTACAGTAAAATCAAGAGTGCCAAGTAATACAACAATAGAAATATACATTCCAAATGACGAAGAAGAAAAACCAAAATTTGATTTAGCTTTAAGAAAATTCATATCAAAAGTAGATGGTGTAGCACCAACTGTTAGCAGAGAACCTGTTATAGATGCACAATCTAAAACATTATTAGATAGCACAGGAACAGCTGCATATCATCATACTAAGGATAGTTTAAAAGTAAAAGTTGGAAGTCAAATTGAATATACATTAAGAGTATATAATGAAGGTGAAGTTGATGGTTATGCTAAAGAAATAACTGATTATTTACCACAAGACTTAAAATTCGTAAAAATAGCAGATGAAAGTGCTAAAGAATATACAACAACTTCTACAAGCGAAGATAACAAAATTGTATTAAAATATAATGGAAATACAGCAATAAAAGCAAAATCAATAGATAGAATATTAAATAATGAAAAAGATAATTTATATCAAGAAGTAAAAGTAATTTGTGAAGTTAAAGAAGGTGCAAAAGGATATATTACAAATAGAGCAGAGATTACAAATTATGGATATGAAGATAAAGGAACTTGGAAAGAAGCAAAGGCTATAAATGATGTAGATAGAGATTCTGTACAAAATACCATTTCAAATTCATTAAATCTTGATAAATGGTATGAAAACAGAAAATCTTATTCAGAAACTGATGCTTCAGGAAAAACAACAACAATAAAAGATTATTATCCTGGAGAGCAAGATGATGATGATTTTGAAACTGTTGAAGTTAAAGAATTAACTGGTAAATATAGTGTTGTAATTAAAAAAGTTGATGCATCAAACAAAAACCAAGGATTAGCTGGAGCATATTTTACAATTGACGAAAATTCAAAAAGCGGAAAAGTTGGTCCAACTGATACTAATGGTTACATAGATGTTAGAAAAGATATAACAATATCAAAAGCTGGAACTCAAACAGTATTAAACATAAAAGAAGAAACTGCACCAGATGGATATAAACCATATAATGGAACTATATCTTTAACAATATCAGCAAAAGAAAGTACAGAAAAATATATCTTAGACGAGGAAAACACTAAAGTAACTCAAAAATCAGCAGACAATGAAGAAAATACTTCAAATGGAGAAGTTACTTGTAATATAAATGAAGAAAAATCTTTAATTACAATAACTATTCCAAATGAAAAAAAGGTATTTGACTTAGCATTACGTAAATGGGTAACACAAGCAATAGTAACAGAAAATGGTCAAACTTATGTCACAGATACAGGACATAAAGCTGAGGATGAACCAGAAGAAATTGTAAAAGTTGATTTAAAGAAAAGTAAATTAAATGATGTTGTAGTTAAATTTAATTATTCAATAAGAGTAACTAACGAAGGTGAAATTGCTGGATATGCTAAGGAAGTTTCTGATTATATTCCTAATGGATTAAAATTTGTAGCAGAGGATAATCCTGATTGGACAGAAAAAGATGGAAAAATAGTAACTAGAGCATTAGAAAATACATTATTACAACCAGGAGAAAGCGCAGAAGTTAAAGTATTATTAACATGGGTTAATAGTGCTAATAATATGGGAGTAATGACAAATACAGCTGAAATTAGTGAAGACTATAATGATTATGGAATTCCAGATAGAGATTCAACTCCAAACAATAAAGTACCAGGAGAAGACGATATAGATGATGCACCAGTAATGTTAACAGTAAAAACTGGATCTGATGTTATAATTTATATATCAGTTGCTTGTGGAATACTTGCAATATTAGGAGTAGGAATTTTTGGAATAAAAAAATATCTTAAATAAAAAATAAAAAATCAGTTCATATGAGCTGATTTTTTTATTTCCTAATATTTAAAACAAATGTTCTTATTTATATTGACTTTGATTTTTTGTTATGATATAAAATATTAAAATAAAATTGCGAGGGAGATTTTTGTCATATGAAATTTGTACATATTGCAGACATGCATTTTGATACATCATTTACTCAATTGAGCAATAGTGAAAATTTAGGAAATTTAAGAAGACTTGAGCAAAAAAAAGTTTTTAAAAAAGTAATTGAATATATAAAAAATAACAATATCGAGTATTTCTTTATTGCAGGTGATTTATATGAACACAATTATATAAGAGAAAGTACAATCGAATATATTAATAATTTATTTAAAGAAATACCAAATACTAAAATTTTTATTACACCGGGAAACCATGATCCATATTTAAAAAATTCATTTTATAATAAATTTAGATGGAATGATAATGTTCATATCTTTGGACCTAATATATCTGTTGTAAATTGTGGAGGTGTTAATATATATGGATTTGGATTTGATGATTTTTATTATACAAATTCAGATTTAGATTCATTTGAATTGAATAATAAAAGCGCAATTAATATACTAATTACTCATGCCACATTAAATGGAACAAATAATGTTGAAAAACAGTATAATGCAATTCAAAAATATACTTTAGATAGAATAGGCTTTGATTATGTAGCCTTAGGTCACATTCACAAAAGTAATTATACTCCAACTGAGAGAATTGTATATCCAGGTTCAACTGTTTCAATTGGTTTTGATGAACCAGGAAAACATGGAATGGTATGTGGTGAAATTACAAAAGAAAGTTTTAAAACAGAGTTTATTCCACTTGATGAAACAGAGTTTAAGGTTGAAAATATAGATATTTCTAATCTTAATGCTATGGATGAATTAGTCGAATGTTTAAATGAACTACAAACTAATGAGATGGATTATTATGAAATATGTTTGGTTGGAAATAAAAATTTTGAAATAGATATGTATAATCTAAAAAAAATGATAAATCAAAAAAATATCATAAAAATCAAAGATTTATCAAAAATGAGTTATGATATTGAAGCAATATCAAAAGAAAATACTTTAAAAGGTTTATTTGTAAAAGAGCTATTAAATCAAATGGAGGAAAATCCAGAGAATAAAAAAATAATAGAGCAAGCTTTAGAAATAGGTCTTGAAATATTAGAAAAATAATAGAGGTGTGTTATTTGAAAATTGACGAATTGAAAGTTAATTCTTATGGAAAACTAAAAAATAAAGATATTAAATTTGAAGATGGAATTAATATAATATACGGAGAGAATGAACGCGGAAAATCAACTTTACTTAATTTTATAGTTAATATGTTTTATGGAACATCAAAAAATAAAAAAGGAAAGATTATGTCCGATTTTGATAAGTATAAACCTTGGGATACTGAAGAATTTTCAGGAAAGATGAAATATACTTTGGATAATGGTAAAAAATACGAAATATTCAGAGAATTTGGTAAGAAAAATCCTAAAATTTATGATGAAAATATGGAAGATGTTTCAAAAGAATACTCTATAGATAAAAACACAGGAAGCCAATTTTTTTATGAACAAACAAAGGTTGATGAACAAGCATTTACATCAACAGTTGTTTCATATCAAAATGAAGTTGAATTAGATAATCAAACTCAAAATATATTATTACAAAAAATTGCAAATACTTCTTCAACAGGTGCTGATAATATATCATACAAAAAAGCATTTGATAAATTAAATAAAAAACAATTAGATGAAATTGGTACAACAAGAAGCCAAGGAAAACCAATAAATATTGCAATAAGAGAAATTGAAAATTTAACAAGTATAAATGAATCTTTAAGAAGATATGAAAATTATAAATATGAAATAGAAGATAAAAAATATGCTTTACAAAATGATATTTTTAAAATGAATAATCAGTATGAGTTTGCAAATAAAATTAATTTTATTAAGCAACAACAAAAAGTAGAAGAAGAAAAATTAAAATATGGTGAAAATAAAATTGATGATATAGAAAGTAAGATACAAAAACTAATAGATGAAAAAGAAAATGTTGAATCAAATAAAATAACAAAAAGAAATGCTGATATAAAGAAATTTAATCTTACACCATATATTATTGCTTTAGTACTTGGAATATTATTATCAGTAATTAGTTTTGTAGTTATAAAAAATATAATAATTTCTATTGCATGTATTTTAATAGGAGTTATTATATGCGTGATAGGAATTGGAAAAAACAATAAAATAAAAGCTCAAAATAGTGCAAATGAAAAAGCAAATAATGAAGTTATTCAAAACAACAGAGATATAGAAAAGAAAATATATGAAATAAATGCTCAAATAGAATTATTAGAAAAAAGCCAAAAAGAGCAGGTAAATGAAGTTGAAAAAATAAAAAATGAGCTATTAAAAAATATTAATAATGAAAAAGAAAAATTAAAAAATGATTATTTTGAAAAGATTGATATTACAGAAATTAATAGATTATTAAATTCTACAAATTTATCATATGAAATAGAAAAAATTCAAAGCAATTTGAATGAAAAAAATATAGAGCTTCATAGATTAGAGCTTGATAAAGAAAATATATTGCCAAAATTAGAAGAGCTTGCAGAAAATGAAGAAAAACTTACATATAACAAAGAAATTTATGAAGAGCTAAAAGAAAAAAATAATGCAATAAATCTAGCTAAACAGGCACTAGAAACGGCATATCAAAAAATGAAAAATGATGTTACTCCAAAATTTACTCAAAAGTTGTCAGAAAATATTAATAACATAACAAATGGAAAATATAACAAAGTAATAATTAATGAAGAAGACGGAATTATAATAGAGCTTCCAAATGGTGAATATAAAAATGCTAATACATTGAGTGTAGGAACAATACAGCAATTATACATGGCATTTAGACTATCTATGGCAGAAGATATTTCGGATGAAGAAATGCCAATTATTTTAGACGAAATATTTGCGTTTTCAGATGATAGCAGAATGGAAGACTCAATAAAAAACTTGTACAATAATTATGCTAATAGTCACCAAATATTATTATTTACATGTACTAATAGAGAAGAACAAATATTACAAAAATTAAATTTTGAATATAATAAAATTACCTTATAAACTAAAAAGTGTTTTAGTATAATTCTATTTAATAAGAATTATGCTAAAATACTTTTTTTTGAACCCTATACTTGATATACTTTCAAAACTATAGTATAATTGCAGAATGTAAAATTGAATAAAGAGGGAGTATGTCATGTTAGTTAGTAAAGATATAATAAATGATTTATACAATAATATAAGCGAAGAAAAATTAAAACTTGCTAAAAAATATAATGATGAAAACAAAATAAAAATCATAAAAGCGACTTATGATGATAATAAAAACTTTGAATTACATGCAAAAGCTAATGGTCATAGGGATACTCACGATATTTTTGTTAAAGCACTAAAGAACGAAATTGTAGATGTAAAATGCACATGTAAAGAATATAAGTCAACTTATGAATCTTGTAGTCATATTATAGCTACTATATTAAAGTTCGCAAATAGTACAGAATATTCTAATATATTTGAAAAACAAGATAAAAAAGATACACGATTTTACGATAGAACGAATAAATATAAAACTTTTAATCAAATTATTAATACATTTTATGACGAACTATGTGCACAAGAGCAAGAAACAAAAACTAGTGCAAAAATTACAACAGATTTAATTGAAATAGAGCCAAAAATTATCTATGATACACAAAACAAAGAAATGTCTGTTGAATTTAAGTTGGGGAATGGAAAGAATTCCTATAAAATAAAAAATTTAATAACATTCTATGATACTTTCTTAAATGAAGGTACATTTAAGTATGGTCAAAAATTAGAGTTTAAACATACACGCTCAATATTTAGAAACAAAGATTTAAAATTACTAGATTTTCTTTTAAAATATTCAGAAATAATTAAATATACTAATGAATCAATCGGGCAACAACGTTATTATGGTAAAGTTATGAATGAAAGCTCTATAATAATATCTAACACATGTTTAGATGAAATGTTTGATGTTTTTGATGGTGAATATATAAAAATAAAAAAAGATTATAATGAAGATAAAATATTATTTTTAAATGAAGCGCCAGATATTAAGTTTATATTAGAAGAAGAAAATGAAAAGGAATATAAACTATATCCTAATATAGATATATATAATTATGATGTTTTATATGGAAAAAAATATTTATATATGATTATTGAAGATGTAATTTATAGATGTCCAATGGATTTTAAAAATTCAATTTTAAAATTATTGGAATTATTTAAAAATAACTTTACTAAAGAAATTTTGTTTAAAAAGACAGATATACCAAAGTTATTTTCATTAGTAGTACCAAGTATAAAAAAGAATCTTGAAGTAAAAAATGTAAATACAGAAGAGCTTGAAAAATACATACCACAGGAGTTATATGTAAAAGTATATTTGGATTCTAATGAAAGTAATTTTATAACAGCAGATATAAAATTTGGATATAAAGATTTTGAATTTAATCCACTAATTGAAAATAAAAGTATAAAAATTCCAAGAGATGTTGTTAAAGAAACTAAAACACTAGAAACTTTTATACAAACAGGTTTTATGTTAGATCAACAAAATGGTAGATTAGTATTAACTGATGATGAAAAAATATATAATTTTCTATCAGAAGAAATTATGTATTATATGAAAAATTTTGAAATTTTAGCAACAGATGCTTTTAAAAAGAAAGAGATAAGACATCCTAAAATTTCAAATATTGGAATAAAAATTGAAAATAATTTATTAAAAATAAATTTAAGTGAATTTAATTTTTCACCATCTGAACTTGCAGAAATAATGGAAAAATATAAATTAAGAAAAAAATATTATAAGTTAACAGATGGAAGTTTTATTGATTTAGAAGAAAATGAAACTTTAGATTTTTTAGAAAAATTAAATATTGATGGTTCATTAAATTATGAAGATTTAGAATCTGGAGAGCTAGATTTACCTGTATATAGAACATTATATTTAGATAAATTGCTAAAAGGTACTAGTATGAATGTTTATAAAAGCAAGGAATATAAAGACTTAATAAATGATATTCAAAATGTAAATGATGAGTATATTAAAATACCAAAAGGTTTAAATGCTACATTAAGAAGGTATCAAGAAATTGGTTATAAATGGCTAAAAACACTAGATATGTACGGATTAGGCGGTATTCTTGCTGATGATATGGGTCTTGGAAAAACATTACAAGTAATTAGTTTATTATTAGATTATAATGAAAATAGTGATGAAAAAAGAACAAGTATGGTTGTATGCCCAAGCTCTTTAGCTTTAAATTGGTTTAATGAAATAAATAAATTTGCACCAACATTAAAAACAACTGTTATTGCAGGAAATGCAGAAGAGCGAAAAAGATTAATTCAAAAATTACAAGATTATGATATAATAATAACTTCATATGATTTATTAAAACGTGATGTAGATACATATACAGAAATAAATTATGAATATAAATTTATAATTGCCGATGAAGCTCAATATATAAAAAATAACAATACACAAAATTTTAAAGCAATAAAGAAAATCAAAGCGCAAACAAAATTTGCTTTAACAGGAACTCCAATTGAAAACTCGCTTGCTGAACTATGGTCAATATTCGATTTTTCAATGCCTGGTTATTTATATAGTTATAGAAAATTTAAAGAGTCATTTGAAACACCAATTATAAAAGAAGAAGACACATATAAAATGAGCAAACTTAAAATGTTAATTGAACCATTTATTTTAAGAAGAATAAAAGAAGAAGTTTTAACTGAATTACCAGAAAAAACAGTTACTGTTTTAAATAGTGAAATGGAAGAAGAACAACAAAAATTATATATGTCATATATGTCAAAAGCAAGAGAAGAAGTTGAAAATGAACTTATTGCAAGTGGTTTTGAAAAAAATCAAATGAAGATATTAGCACTATTAATGAGATTAAGACAAATATGTTGTCATCCAAAGCTTTTTATTGATAATTATGATGGTGGAAGTGGAAAATTAAATCAATGTATGGAAATCATAAAAGATGCTGTACAAGGAAACCATAAAATACTTTTATTTTCTGGATATACATCAATGTTTGATATAATAGAAAAAGAGCTTGAAAAAGAAGATATTAAATATTTCAAATTAACAGGACAAACAAAAGTAAGTGAAAGAATTGAACTTGTAGACGAATTTAATGAAAATAATGATATAAAGGTATTTTTAATATCACTAAAAGCAGGTGGAACAGGACTAAACTTAATAGGTGCAGACATGGTTATACACTATGACCCTTGGTGGAATATCTCAGCAGAAAATCAAGCAACAGATAGAACATACAGAATTGGTCAAAAACGAAATGTTCAAGTATATAAATTGATAACTAAAAATTCTATAGAAGAAAAAATATATGAATTACAACAAAAGAAAGCAAAACTTGTGGATAATATGTTATCAACAAACGAAACATTTATTAGTAAATTATCTAAAGATGAGATAATGGATTTATTTAAATAAATTTGAATTGTTGTAAGATAAAAAAAGTAATTAATAACTAGTTAAAATTCACAGATTTTAATGTTTCTTTTTAAGATTATATATTATAAAATTTTATAACTGTGAACTAATAATTAATTGATAAAAAATAGAAAATAATGTTTAGTATTTTCTATTTTTTTTGTTAATTATTAAGCAATATTTACCAGTTATATAAAAAAATATACCACATATATTAAATGAACTTATAATTATTGATATTGAATAAAAACTTTATTATAATTAATTCAAGGAGGGGGGAAAAATGAAAATAAATTTAAAAACGAATATATCTAAAGACCATGGTGATGATATAGAAGTTATAGTAAATGCCTCTGAGTATACAAAAGATGTTGAGGATTTAATAAAGTTAATTAATACAGTAAATAAATCAGAAATTAGTACAATTTTAGGTAAAAATGGAAATGAAGTTTCAATATTAGATATAAGCGATATAATGTATTTTTATAGTGAAAAGCAAAATAATTACTGCAAAACTCAAAAAGGTACATTTAAAATAAATGAAAAATTATATGAATTAGAAGAAAAATTGCCTAGAGCTAATTTTGTAAGAATTTCAAATTCATCAATAATAAATATTAAGTATGTGCAATGCTTTGATGTTGGAATTGTTGGAAGTATACTAGTTAAATTTGTTGACAATTCTACGCAATATGTTTCTAGAAGAAGAGTTTCACAAGTTATGAAATTTTTAAAAGAAAGAGGGTAGATTGTTATGAAAAGTAGATTATTAAAAAATATTGTAATGTCAATATTTATTACATATTTTATTTGGTCAGTTTTTTCAGTAATTACTTTACATTTGGAAGTAGTAAAGAAATTAGAAAATATAAATAATATTACAGAAATTGAATTAAATGAAAATAATAATGTAGAACTTGAAAAAGCAAAATTAGATGACAATAAAAAAGAAATGAAGTCTAAAGAAAGTGATATAGTATTTTCAATAATTTTTGGTAGTATAGTTGGAATTGGTGTGTACGTAATTGATGAAAATACGAAAAAGGAAAAATCTAAACGAAAAATAATTTGGGGAGCTGTAGTAGGGTATGTATTGGCATTTGTATCTGGAGTAGCAATTATATTAGCAACTTTACTAGATAAAGGATTAGGTATAACTACTGAATACATTATAAATGCTATAATGTTTGTGATAATTGTAACTATAGTTATTGCAATAATTATAGTTATATGTATTAAATATATTAATGAAGGAAAAAAGGATAAATTAAATGAACAGCTAAAAAAAATAAATAATAAATAAAGTTGTCAATGGGGACGGTTCTTTTTGACACATCAAAACTAAAAATTTTTAATATCGAAAAAAAATGGATGTGTCAAAAAGAACCGTCCCCATTGACAACCTAATTTTGTTCATTTGGCTATAGTATAATGCTTTAACGAGGAAAAGTTTTCTACGTTGTTAAAGTTCTAACACTTGAATTATTTCAATTGCATGATATAATAAAAAACAATAATTTATGAAGGGATTAGAATTTTATGAAAGATTATATAACAATAATAGGAGCAGGTCTTGCAGGGTCTGAAGCAGCATATCAAATTGCAAAAAAGGAAATTAATGTTAAATTATATGAAATGAAACCACAAAAATTTTCTCCAGCACATTCAAATGAAAATTTTGCAGAAATAGTGTGTAGTAATTCTTTTAAATCAAATTTACATACAAATGCTTGTGGGTTATTAAAAGAAGAGCTAAGAATATTGGATTCATTACTTATAAAGATTGCAGATGAAACAGCAGTACCAGCAGGCCAAGCCTTAGCTGTTGATAGAGCGCTTTTTTCTAAAAGAGTAACAGAAAAAATAAAATCAATGCCAAATATTGAAATTATAAATGAAGAAATAGGAGATAAAGTTCATTTAAAAGATTTAGCAAAGGATGGTATAGTAATTATAGCTACAGGTCCGTTAACATCAGATAAATTATCAGATGAAATATTACAAATAACAGGTGACAATGATTTACATTTTTATGATGCTGCTGCTCCAATTGTTTCAAAAGATTCAATAAATATGGATATTGCCTTTTGGGGAGATCGATATGACCAAGAAAGAGCAAAAGAAGAAGATATTGAAGATTGGAAACAACGAATAAAAGATGTAAAAAAATCAGACTATATAAATTTGCCAATGAGCAAAGATGAGTATGAAAATTTTTGGAATGAGTTAGTAAATGCAGAAGTAGTTGAATTACATGAATTTGAAAAAAGAGAGATTTTTGAAGGTTGTATGCCACTAGAAGTTATGGCAAAACGCGGAATTGACACCTTAAGGTATGGACCATTAAAACCAGTAGGATTTACTGACCCTAGAACAGGTTATAGGCCATATGCTGTTGTTCAATTAAGACAAGACAATTCAGAAGGAACAATTTACAATATAGTAGGATTTCAAACAAATTTAAAATTCGGTGAACAAAAAAGAGTATTTAGTCAAATTCCAGGATTAGAAAATGCAGAGTTTGAAAAATATGGAGTTATGCACAGAAACACATATATAAATTCAACAAAGTTATTAGATAATACTTACAACTTTAAACAAAATACTAATATATTTTTTGCAGGACAAATAACAGGTGTAGAAGGATATGTAGAATCAATATCATCAGGTCTTGTTTCAGCATTAAATGCAATTAACAAATTTAATAATATAAACACAAAAACAGAATTTAGTGAATTAACAATGATAGGAGCACTAGCAAAATATATATCAATACCAAACGAAAAATTTCAACCAATGAATGCAAATTTTGGTATATTACCACAATTAGATGAAAAAATAAGAGACAAAAAATTACGATACGAAAAACTAGCAGATAGGTCTTTATTGCAGTTCTAAAAATTGTAAAAAAATGTAATTTGGGGATAGACAAATGGATTTTTTAATAATATAATAAAAAAAACAAAAGCGGAGGTTGAACAAATGGCAGATTTGAAATTTGAAATAATAAAAAAAATTGGAGTGCTATCAGAAACAGAAAAAGGATGGAAAAAGGAAATTAATTTAGTAAAATGGAATGATTTTGCACCAAAATATGATCTTCGTGACTGGAACGAAGACCACACAAGAATGGGAAAAGGTATTACTTTAACAGAAGATGAATTGAATAAATTAAAAGAAACTTTAGAAAATATGTAATATATATAGAAAGAAAAGGTTGTAAAATGGAAGAAAATTTTAAGGATATTTTAGATTCAATTAATACATTGCATAAAAAATATAGATCAAAAGATTACCTAGAAACAATAGAGCATTTTAATAGAGACTCTAAAGATTTGGTAAAAATTCTTGAAAAGTATAAAGTTAATGAAAATAAATCAAAAGAAAATAAAATAAAAAAGACTAAACAGAAAGTTAAGCTAAAAAAGAATTACGAAAAAAATAATCATACATATAAAAAAATAGAGGCTATGTCATAGGCTCTATTTTTTTATATGTATGATTTTTGAAAACACAATATTTTTTATGTGTTACAACAGAGCTCTTTAAAAAACTAAATTTTTTACAAAGAATAAACAAGCTTAGTAAAAAGTTAAAAATTTCGCTAAAATATAAAATAAATATATAAGAATTTATTCCAAATTGTGGTATTAAAAATCTAATAAATAAAATGCTAATTAACAAATCAAAGATATTAATTATCATTACATATACTTGAAGGTTAAGGCTCTTTAATAGGCTATCTATAACACTATCCATATAAATATATACAATAATTGGTGAGAGTATTTTTATATAGAATTCAACTGATAATGTTTTATATAAATTATCATCAATCCAATGTGAAAAAACTATCAAAACGATCGTAGTGATAATAGAAAATATAAAAGTTAATATTAGACATTTTTTTGTTATCTTTATAATTTTATTCAAATCTGTATTAATATTATATTTTGAAAGTTTTGGTATCAATAAATTACTATATGACTGTATAAATGTTAAAGGAAATAAAATTAAACTCATTACTGTGCTAGAAATTAAACCATAATAAGATAGAGCTTCATTATGTGATAAACCATATTGTACTAAAGCAAGTGGAATTAAAGTATTTTTTAATGTAGAAAGACCAGATTTTATATATGTAGTAAGTGCTACAGGTAACGAAATTTTGCATATTTCTTTAATAAAATTAGATTGATAATTTGTGTTAGTAAAACTTTTTTTATAATCAATATTATAATAATAAATTAAGTATACAAATGAACAAATATCAGCAATAACAGTACTTATTACAAGAGCAAAGCAGATTTGATAATTATTTGCGAAAAAATTATTATAATAAAAAAGCAAAATAATAGAAATTTGCATTAATATTTCAATAACTTGTGAAATAATTACTGTTTTTATTTTTTCATATGCCATAAAATAACCATTTAAGCAAGAGGATAAAGAGCAAAAAGGTAAAGCAATTGCTAATATATATAACAAATTAATTGAAATAGTGTTATTTAAAATATTATTTGTAATATAAGGAGAAAATATTATCATAATAAAAATAGATAACAGGCTAAAAAAAATACAATATTTAAAACAGCTCTTGATTATATTATGAACATTTTTTGATTTATTAAAAGAATAATCTTCAGATACCAATCTAGTAGATGAAAGATTTATTCCAGACAAAGCTATTGTTAGAAAAAATGCAAATACAGATAATATAATTCCAAATGTACCTAATAAGGAGCTACTTATTTTATTAGATAAAAATATGTTAAATAAAACAGCAATTAAACGTAAAAATAAAGTTGAAATAGTAAGAATTAAACCATTTTTTATAAAGGTATTTATTTTTTTCATTAAGTCCTCCATATATACTAATAATAAGAATATATGTGGGTCAAAATAAAGTATTCGAAAAAAATAATAAAAAACAAAAAAGCACTTTTTCAAGTGCTTTTTCTGAAAATAAAAGGGGATGTTGTATTGTTAGTAACTGGAGTAAAATTTGTTACTAACATTATAAATAATATAACAATGAATTTTGTCCATATTGTGAACTCAAAGTGTTTTGTATGAAAAATATAAATTGAATATCAAAATCTCACACCTTCTAAAAATCTACATAATATATAACATAAACATTATGAAGGGAGTGTAAATAATGAAATCTTACATAATTGAAGGTGGAAAAAAATTAGAAGGAACTGTAAAAATAAGTGGTTCAAAAAATGCTTCATTACCAATATTAGCTGCAACAATATTAAGTGAAAAAACAAATAAATTGTATAATGTACCACAAATAAAAGATACTAAAACAACTTTGGAAATTCTAAAACTTTTGGGTTGCAAAATCAAGCAAAATAGTGGTAAAATAGAGATTAATTCAAAGCATATAACAAAAACAGAAATACCAGAACATCTAATGAGAGAAATGAGATCAACAGTTATTATGGCAGGTGCATTATTAGGAAGGTTTAAAGAGGTAACATTTTCATATCCAGGAGGTTGTGATATTGGATCAAGACCAATCGATTTACACATAAATGCTTTTAAAAAACTTGGAGTAGAAATTACAGAAGAGGCAGGATTTATTAAGTGTAAAGCGAATAAAATAATTGGTACTAATATTGATTTAGATTTTCCAAGTGTTGGAGCAACAGAAAATATAATTTTAGCTACAGTATTGTCGACAGGAACTACAACAATAAATAATGCAGCAATGGAACCAGAAATAATTGATATGGTACAATTTTTGAAAAAAATGGGAGCTAAAATACAAGGAGAAGGAACAAACCAAATTATAATTGATGGTGTTGAAAAATTATCAGGAGTAAGCTATAATATAATGCCAGATAGAATTGAAGCTGGTACTATTTTATGTGCAGTGGCTGCTACAGGAGGAAATGTAACATTAGATAATGTAATGCCAGAGCATTTAACTGCAGTAATAAACAAATTAGAAGAAACTGGATGCAAAATAGAAATAAATAATAAAAAAATAACTTTAAATGCACCAAAAAAATTGAAATCAATTGATATAAAAACAATGACATATCCAGGATTCCCAACAGATTTACAACAAATTTTTGCGACGATGTTAGTAAAGGCAAGTGGAACATCAATAATTGTAGAAAATATTTTCGAAAGTAGATATAAATATATTTCTGAACTTAGAAAAATGGGCGCAAAAATTACTGTAGAAGGAAAAACAGCTATAATTAAAGGGGCAAGAAAAATAAATGCAACAACTGTAGTATGCACAGATTTAAGAGGCGGTGCAGCTCTTGTAATTGCTGGATTAATGGCAAAAGGTAAATCTAGAGTTGAAAATATAGGATATATACAAAGAGGATACGAAAACCTAGAAAATAAGTTAGGTAGTTTAGGTGCAAAGATAAAACTAGAAGAATCTAATTAATAAGTTTAATTAATATTTTAGGGAGGGAAGTTAGTAAATGGCAAAAAGTAATAAAAAAAGAGCAATAGTTTATTCTAATGTAAAGAAAAATAAAAAAAGAGCAGAAGAAATAACTAAAATTAAAGATGAACATATAAATTTAAATGATGAAATAATAATTGGAATGTCAAGTCAAGTTCCAAAAAAAAGTAGTGCAAAAAGTAAAAAAAATTCGGAAAAGAAAAATAAAAAGCCACATAATAACAACCCTCGAAAAAATAATAAAAAGGTAAATAATGTAAAGAAAAAGAAAATAATTATTAGCTTTTTATTTCTTATTATAATTATATTAATTGTAGTAGGAATAATTTGTTTTATGAAATCTTCGTTTTTTAATATAAATAAAATTAATGTAAAAATAGAAAATAATAAAATACTTACTGAAGCGGAGATAAAAGATTTATCTACAATAAATATTGGACAAAATATATATTCAATAAATAAAAAGGATATTATAAACAGCATAAAAAATAACTCATATGTAGAAAATGTAAAAATTAAAAGAAAACTTCCTAATGCAATAGAAATACAAATTGAAGAGCGTACACCCAAATATCAACTAAAAAGTGATAGTCAATATATATATATTGATGAACAAGGATACATATTAGAAGTAAATTCAGATGCAAAAGATTTAACTACAATAGTTGGATATCAAACAACTGATTTTACAATTGGAAATAAAATTGAAGAAAGTGATATAGAAAAAATTAACAATATACCACAAATAATACAAGAACTTGAAAAAAATAATTTGCTAAATGAACTTACAAGCATTGATATAAAAGACAAAAATGATTATATAGTTAATTTTGAAAATTTGCACAAGGTAGCACATTTAGGAAATATGACATCATTAAATGAAAAAATGAATTTTGTAAAAGAAATTATGTCTAAAGAGCAAGATTATGAAGGTGAAGTTTTTGTTAATGTTGATTTAAATAACGGAGAGTATCCATATTTTAGAGAAAAAGTATAAAGGAGAATATATGAAAAAATTTGGAAAAGCATTAGTATTTGGAATATTATGTTTAATTTTAACATTTGCAATAACTGTGCAATTAAGAGTTTCTAGTTTAAGTGAATCAGAGTCTTCTCAAACTAAAATTACAGATAAACTAAAAGATGAAATTTTTAGATTAAACGATGAAAACGTAAAATTGGCAGAAAAATTTCAAAATACGACAAGTGAACTTGATGATGCCAGAAATCAAGCTGCACAAAATGATTCATCGTCAAAAGACACAAGTGAATTAATAAAAAAATATACAATAGTTTCTGGAAAAACAGATGTAACTGGTCAAGGTATTATAATAAAGTATAAGCCTAGTGATAATGAAGCGAAAGCTGATATGGTAAAAGATTTAAGAGATATAGTGAACGAAATTAAAAATGCAGGGGCAGAAGCAATTGAAATAAATAATCAAAGAATAGTTGGAACAACAGCAATAGAGATGGTAAAAAATAAAATAGAAATAAATGATACAGAAGTTTCAGAAAATTTTATAATAAAAGCAATTGGTGACTCTAATCTTATGTATAGTGGATTAATTAGACCAGGAGGTACAATAGAAAATATAAGAGAGTCAGGTGTAAGTATTGAAATAAATTCAGAAAATACTATAAAAATTAATAAATACAATGAAATATAAACTGCAAGAAAGGAGATTTTAATGAAAAAGATAAAACCTGTAATAACTTTAGGAATTTTATCAATGATTTTAACAGTTGGAATTAGTGTGCAATTAAAAACAATTAAAGCAGCAGATATAAGTGGAACAATACAATTAACAGATAGCAATTTAAAAAAATCATTATTACAAACTAAAACGAATTATGAAGATTCGGTAAAAAAATTAGCTGATACAGATAAAGAGCTTGAAAACTTAAGAAATAATGTGTTAAATATAGAATCAGATGTAGAAACACAAGAAAAAATAAAAAAATATGAAATTATTTTAGGCTTAACAAAAGTTCAAGGTGAAGGTGTTACAATAACTGTAGCTGATAACAATGAGCAAAAAGATAACAGTTCTTTTGCAAGTATAAATAATTCTAATTATTTAGTTCACGATGGTAATTTAGTTGCAATAATAAATGAATTAAAAATTGCAGGAGCTGAAGCAATTTCAATAAATGGAAAAAGAATAGTTAATTCAACAAGTATTAATTGTGCTGGAAATGTAATACAAATAAATGGAGAAAAAGTTGGAAGTCCGTTTGTAATTAATGCAATTGGAGATAAAGATTTATTATATGGAGAATTAACAAAAAATGGTGGAACATTATATAAATTAAAAAAATATGGAGTGTTGACTAGCATAAAAAAGGCAGATTCTATTGAAATTGATAAAGAAATATAATAATCTATTTAATAAAAATTTATGAAAGGATTTGGGTTTAAAATGGGAAAAAATAAAGTTGTAATTTCAATAGTTTTTGGAATTATCGCAATGTTTCTTGTGGTAATAATGAGCATACAGTTTAAAACAATAAATCAAACAGATATAACTAGCTTAGAAAGTATGCAAGAAGAAGAGCTACGAAATCAAATTGTTGAATTAAAAGAAAAAAATGATGAAATTCAAAATAAAATTTCAGAAAATGAAGAAAAAATAAAAGAATATAAAGAAACTTTAAATAATAATCAAAAAGCTTCTGAAGTATTAAATAATGAATTGCATGAATATGAAGAAACTATAGGATTAACAGATGTAACAGGAGAAGGTATTGTATTAACTCTTACAGATACAGGAGATCAATCTTACAGTTATAGCAATTTAGTAGATTTTGTTAATGAATTAAAGTATGCTGGAGCAACAGCAATTTCAATAAATGATAATAGAGTAATAAATTCAACAGAAATTGTAGAAATATCTAAAAAATATATATTACTAAATGGGGATCAAAGAATTTCATCTCCATATACAATAAAAGCAATTGGAGATAAGAAAAAATTATTAGAAACATTAAATCTAAAAGATGAAGGTTATATTGACTTATATAAAAATGCGGGATATGATATCAAAATTGAAGAAAATGACAATATAACAATTTATAAATACAATAAAGATATAGATTTAAAATATATAGATAAAGGAGAAGATAAATAATGGTATATATAGCAATTATAGTAGGTTGTGTAATAGGTGCTTTAATAGGAAATTTTGCACCAATAATATCATATACATATTCAGAATATTTAGCAATTGCAATAGTTGCAGCTCTAGATACAATATTTGGAGGTGTTGTTGCATCAATAAAAAAGAATTTTGATATGGGAGTATTTATTTCTGGTTTTTTAGGAAATGCTATATTATCAATATTATTAACATATTTAGGTGCAAGATTAAATGTTGATATATACTTAGCAGCAATATTTGTTTTTGTAGGAAGAATATTCTTTAATTTAGGAGTAATACGTAGATATTACCTAGAAAAGTGTACAAATTTTTTCAAAGCAAAAAAGAGCAAAAAAACAGAAAAAGCAAAATGAGATATATTTAGGCGACAGTATTACAAAAATATTACGGTATTATTACAAAAATATAACAATTAGTATTGACATTTTGGCGGAAATATAATATTCTTATGGATATATAAAAAGAGTTATAGATGGAGGAGTTAACCTTGGCTGTTGGAGATATAATTGTAGGTATGGATATTGGTACTTCAAAAATCAGTCTTGTCATAGGTGAAGTAAACAATTTTGGTCAGATTGAAACAATTTGTAGTGCCAGCAATATGTGCAATGGAATTAAAAAAGGAAAAATAATAAATGAAGAAGAAGTAATAAGAACTATAGTAAAGACTATTGAAGATGCTGAAACTGATTCAGACTTAAAAATAAATTCAGCATATATAACAATACATGGAAAAGATGTTACAATAGTACAAAATAGTGTGACAAAAGAAGTAAAAGATAGATATGCCGGAATATCTGCAAAAGATGTATCATCAGCAATAATGCAAGCAAAAGATATAGATGTACCGGAAAATAAAACAATAATAGATATAGTAGCAGAAAAATTCATATTAGATGATGGAAAAACAATATCAGATCCAATAGGAAGTTTTTGTGCATCATTTACATTAAAAGCACAAATAGTTCTTGCAAATAAAGAATATATAAGACAAATACATAATATTTTCAGAAAAGCAGATTTGGAAATTGATGGAATAGTTCCAATAACACTAGCAGAAAAAAATGTAGTGTTAGATACAAACGAACTAAATGATAATATAATGATTCTTGACATTGGAGCAGGAAATACAGAAATTGGAGTTTTTGAAGGAACAGAATTTATATACACAAATACAATTCCATTAGGTGGAGATAATATAACAAACGATATAGCGCTAGTTTTAAATATTTCGGTTGAAGAGGCTGATAAATTAAAAAAACAATATGGTTTAGCAATGAAATCATATATTGACAATGACAATGAAATAATGTTAAATACATGTAAAGACGAAAATAAAAATAAAATTATAAAAAGTTCAGAGCTTATTGAAATAATAGAAGCAAGAATAGAAGAAATGTTTAAACTTATAAATGATGATATAACAGCACACGGAGTAAAACAAAGAATAAACAATGTAGTTTTAACAGGCCAAGGAATTGTAAATATTAGTAAAAGTGATGTAGCAGGAAAAGTAATTTTAAATATACCAGTAAAAATTTCAACAGGAAGAATGGTAAGCACTATAAGACCAGGTTACAGAACTGCATATGCATTAGTTAGATATGTTGCATCAAGACAGTTTGCTAAAAATGTATCAAGCAGTATAGATACACACTCTGAAAAAAGTATAGTAAAAGTTATTTTAGAAAAGATTAAAGATTTTTTCTACTCGTAAAATATGGAAGAGTATACAGAGTACTCAAAAAAGGATGTTATTAATTTTAATTTATAAATAGGGAGGAAAACATTATGATAATGGATAGCGCAGAAGAAAGTGGAATAATGATAGATGGAACAGCTACAATAAAAGTAATTGGTGTAGGTGGAGGCGGAACAAACGCCGTAAACAGAATGGTTGACTCAGGAATAAGAGGAGTAGAATTTGTAGCAGTAAATACAGATAGACAAGCATTATTATTATCAAAAGCTGCATCTAAAATACAAATAGGGGAAAAAATAACAAGAGGATTAGGAGCTGGAGCTAACCCTGATATTGGTGCACAAGCAGCTGAAGAAAGTAAATCTGAAATAACAGAAGCTTTACGAGGCGCAGACATGGTATTCGTAACAGCCGGAATGGGTGGACGGAACTGGAACTGGTGCAGCTCCAATAGTTGCAGCATGTGCTAAAGAAATGGGAATATTAACAATAGGTGTTGTAACAAAACCATTTACATTTGAAGGGAAAAAAAGATTATCACAAGCTGAAAGAGGAATTGAAAGCTTAAAAAGCAAAGTTGACACATTAGTTGTTATTCCAAATGATAAGCTATTACAAATTATAGATAGAAAAACATCAATAGTAGAAGCTTTTAAAATGGCTGATGATGTATTAAGACAAGGTGTACAAGGTATATCTGACTTAATTGCAGTACCAGGACTTGTAAACTTAGACTTTGCTGATGTTAAAACAATTATGCTTAACACAGGTATAGCTCATATGGGTGTTGGTAGAGCATCTGGTGAATCAAGAGCAGAAGATGCCGCAAAACAAGCAATTCAAAACCCAATGCTTGAAAGCTCTATTGAAGGTGCAAAAGGAATTATTATCAATATTACTGGTGGACCAAACTTAGGATTACACGAAGTAAACACAGCAGCTGAATTAGTACAACGTAGTGTTGACCCAGAAGCAAACATAATCTTTGGTGCTGTTATTGATGAAAGCCTAGATGAAGATATAGTAATTACGGTTATTGCAACTGGATTTGAAACAAAACCAAAAATAGGAACAGTTCCAGTTAATGAAATACCAAGCAGTAATAATGCTAAACCTTGGGAAAAGAAAACAACACAAGTATCAACACAACCAGAGCCAATTAACAATAATGATTTAGACATACCATCATTCTTAAGAAAGAAATCAGGAAATAAATAATAAATTTTACAAAAGAAAAAGTTATGGATATACAGATAATCCATAACTTTTTTCTATGATAATAAATAACAAAAAATGACCAAAAAGTATATATTTATAAAATGAATTATTAATAATACTGTCACATACACTTATATTATAAAAGAAATAATCTATAGATGTAGATTATTTCTTTTTTTCGTTTTCATAAAGTGACAGTTTTTTTGAAAGTGTGGTGATAGAATATTTCAAAATTAATTTTATTATTATCTTTATTATGAAATTCTATATATTTAATTTATTAAAAAAATTTAAGGAGATGGAATTTATGGTTGCCTATTTGGATTTAATTTTTCTAGAAAATACAGCTATGAATTATTTAATATTGTATACTGTTGGAAAATTAATGAACAGGAAAATCGAAAAAATACGATTAATTAGCTCTAGCATTGTCGGAGCTTTATATGTTTTTTCATTATATGTAAAAATGCCAGTATGGATTTTAAATGTGTCTAAAATTATTATTGCAATGCTCTTAATAAAAATAGCATATAACTCAAATGGATATAAAAGAGTTATAAAAGAAACAATTGTATTTCTTATGGTTTCATTTGTTTTTTCTGGCTGTGCATTAGGATTTGTTCATTTGCTAAAGCCAAAAGTTATATACATAGTTAATGGAATAATAATTGGAGGAGAATATATTTTCGAAGTATTATTAATATCAGCTATTATAAGTTTTATTTTAATAAAAGCTAGTATGAGACTTATAAAATTAAAACAAAAACTTAATAAGAATGATATGATATGTGCTCTAAAAATTGGTCTTGGAAAAAACTGTATAGAAGTAAATGCGTTATTAGATACTGGAAACTTATTAACAGACCCAATTAGTAAATCTCCAATCATAATTGTGGAAAAAGAAAGATTAAGAGCATTGATACCAGCAAATGAAATTGAAAAAATTGAAGATTTGTTAGGAGGTGATGACGTAGTAGAAGAGTCTTATAATGCAAGAATTAGGGCAATTCCATATATGTCTGTAGGAAATAAAAATGGAATAATGATTGCTTATAAGGTTGATTGGGTAAAGCTTGAATATCAAGATGAAGTAAATGAAATAAATAATGTACTTGTTGGAATTTATAATGATGCTCTTACTAAAAATAATAAATATTCTGCTTTAATTGGATTGCAAATATTAGAAAGGAGTACAGCTGAAAATGAATTTAATACAACTTTTGAAAACAAAGGTAAATATAGTATATGCTAAGTATTTAAACAAAGATACAATAGAAGAGCTTCCAATATACTATATTGCAGGAAGTCAAACATTACCACCACCATTAGATGCAAAAGAAGAAGATGAAGCACTAAAAAAATTAGCTAATGGTGATGAAGAAGTAAAAAAAATATTAGTAGAGCGAAATTTAAGACTTGTTGTTTATATAGCCAAAAAATTCGAAAATACAGGTGTTGGAATTGAAGATTTAATATCAATAGGAACAATTGGACTAATGAAGGCGATTAATACATTTAATACAGATAAAAATATTAAACTAGCAACATATGCTTCAAGATGTATTGAGAATGAAATATTAATGTTTCTGCGAAAAAGCAATAAAATAAAAGGGGAAATTTCAATAGATGAGCCATTAAATCAAGATGGTGATGGAAATGAACTATTATTGTCAGATATATTAGGAACTGAAAGTGATATAACATCAAGGAGAATTGAAGACGAAGTAGATAAAAAATTATTAAAAGAATCAATTACCAAACTAAGTAAAAGAGAAAAAAATATAATGGAACTTCGATTTGGGTTTGGAACAGATAAAGAAAAGACACAAAAAGAGGTAGCTGATATGCTTGGAATATCACAAAGTTATATATCAAGATTAGAAAAAAAGATAATTTCAAAAATGAGAAGAGAGATAAAAAGCAAAACAGGATAAAATCTTATACTAAAATGGCTAGCTGAAATGAAAAATTTAAAAGTTAAAGTTATTTGTAAGAAAAATAATAGGATTACATATACTATATAAAAGAATAAAATAACCTTTTTTGGAAATAATGTTTAAGAATATATTTCTAAAGGAGGTTTTTTATTTGATTAGAAAGGTAGAAATTTGTGGTGTAAACACATCAAAGTTACCAGTACTATCAAATGAAGAAAAAACAGAACTATTAAAAAAAATAAAAGATGGAGATAAAGTAGCAAGATCAGAATTTATTAATGGAAATTTAAGATTAGTATTAAGTGTAATACAAAGGTTCTCAAATAGAGGAGAAAACCCAGATGATTTATTTCAGGTTGGATGTATTGGTTTAATAAAATCTATAGATAATTTTGATTTATCACAAAATGTACAATTTAGCACATATGCAGTACCAATGATAATAGGTGAAGTACGAAGATATTTAAGAGATAATAATTCAATCAGAGTAAGTAGGTCGATAAGAGATTTAGCATACAAAGTATTAGCTTTAAAAGAGAAAAATAGTAAAGAAGGTAAAAAAGAACTAACAATAGAAGAAATTGCAAAAAAGTTAGATGTAGAGGTTGGCGAAATAGCAATGTGTCTTGATGCAATACAAACTCCAGTATCATTACAAGAGCCTGTTTATGGAGATGGAAGTGAAAGTATATTTTTTATGGATCAGGTTAAAGATAAAAAAAATAATGACGAATTTTGGACAGAAAATATAACAATAGCAGAGGCAATGAAAAAATTAAATGCAAAAGAAAAAAATATAGTTCAAAAAAGATTTTTTGAAGGAAGAACACAAATGGAAGTGGCAAACGAAATTGGAATATCACAAGCACAAGTATCCAGATTAGAAAAAAATGCGATAGACCATATAAAAAGAATATACAATTAAAATAACATATATATAATAAGAATAAAATAAATTATAAAAGCTCTAAAAAGATATAATATAAAATTTTAGAGCTTTTGAATATTGTTAAATTAAAAGAGCATAAAACTATTAAATATATAATATGATGTAATATATATAGGGAGGGTCATAATGTTAAAAGAAAGTGGAATGGATTTTAGACATAAGGAAGTAGTAAATATAAACAATGGAAAAAGATTAGGCTTTGTTCAAGATGTATGTGCAAATTTAGAGACTGGAAGAATTACTTCAATAATTGTTCCAGGAGGAAAAAAATTAATGAGTATGTTTGCAAAAGAAGATGATATTGTAATTGAATGGGAAAAAATAAAGTGTATAGGTGATGATATAATATTAGTAGATATATAATAATTAGAAAAATAAAGCATAAAAGATATTGAAATTTTTGATATTTTCAATATACAAAATTAACAAAAATAGCAATAAAAGACTTTATGTAATATGCATTGCAAATATATAACAAAAAACAACAAAAAAATGCAAAAAAAGTCAAAAAATGTGTTGACTTTGTGAACTGCGTGTGGTATTATAATCAAGTACCAAGCAACAGGAAAAAACATAAAAGATTTTGAACAAAATTAGTTAATAAA